>ERZ887851.33-NODE-33-length-110962-cov-43.373538_pt1 | contig 110962 bp, 106 predicted proteins | sample MGYA00521100_ERZ887851 | MGnify/ENA primary metagenome ERZ887851 (study PRJEB32303, sample SAMEA104408602) | aquatic metagenome | biome: Brackish water; feature: Pelagic; material: water | place: Baltic Sea | collected 2014-06-06T16:11:00 | depth 11,444 m ... | reverse complement strand
TTGCAGCCGGTCGTGGTTTCAGAAATAGCCACCGTTGAGCGCGTATACTAGGGTTTAAAGATAGGTCACGATGAGGATGCAGAGCATGAGTTATTTAGAAGATCGGGTTGTGATGATTACTGGCGCCAGTGGTGGGTTTGGCTCGCTCCTGGCAAACGGCTGCTTGGATCGAGGCGCGTTGGTTGTGGCGCTGGATCTGGATGAGGCAGCGCTGCAAAAGGCGTTGCCAACTTCTGCGCGGTGCCTGTCGATTGCGGCAGATGTGACTCGCCTAGCCGACCTAAAGGCCGCGACCGCTGCGGCGGTTCAGAAATTTGGCAAGGTCGATATTATGGTGAACAACGCCGGCATAATGCCGCTGGCCTTTTATCGAGACCATGAGGCAGCCGGGCCTGCTTGGGATCGCTGTATTGACGTTAATATTAAAGGGGTATTGAACGGGATTATTGCGGTTCACGATCTGATGATGGATCAAGGCCGAGGTCATGTGGTGAACCTGTCGTCGATTTATGGCAACAGCGCCGTTGCGGGCAGTGCGGTTTATGGCGCGACCAAAGCGGCGGTAAACATGTTGTCAGAATCGTTGCGGCTTGAGTCACAGGGTAAAATTAAAGTGACCGTGGTGCGACCCACTGGCGTGCCGGGTACCGGTTTGGGTCAGGGGGTCGTGAATCCTGAGGCGATTCGCGGGATTCTCGGCGCAGAATTCGACAGCTATATGGCGACAATGGGCAGCCTCGCCGCGGGAACGGGCGATCAAGAACTGGGCTCTAGCGAAAGCATATCTTATGCGGCGCTCGACCCGGCTTGGCTGGTGCGCGAAATCCTACATGCCATAGATCAGCCCTGGGGGGTTGTCATTAGCGACATTACGGTTCGAGCGGCCAATGACCGTTATGTGATTTAAGGCTGATTGGGTTCGACTTCCACAAAGCCGTCGGCCTCGTCTGCAGCCTCGCCGTTTAGAAACCGATCTCGCTGCTCTGTTAAATAGCGGCGATGCGTTTTATCCATCATGTTGAGATGCTTTTCATTAATCAGCATGGTTTGACGCGCCTGCCATTGCTGCCACGCTTCCTCGGAAAAGTGCTCGAAGATCTCGCTACCCTTCTCGCCAGGAAATGGTGGCGCGGCCAATTTGGGTAAGTCTTTTTGAAGGAGTTTGCAAAATACAGTGGTCGTCATAAGGAATCCTTTATCGGGCTAAAGTATGGCATGGGCCTGGGGTAAAGCGCACGGCGCAATCGCGCGCGTGCAGATGTGTCGGTCCCGGTTCATCCCAAAAGGGACTGAATGATTTTTTGAGCGGGCCTGCAGAGACCGAAGGCTTGGCTATTATCTTCGGAAAGCCAGGCCTCGTGATCTATTCTAGGAATATCCGCAATGGCGTCGATCTCAACCAACATCGGCTCGATCATCAGATGAAAGTGGGTGAAGCTGTGTTTTAAGGTGTCGAGCGCGCGAGGCGGATTAGGCAGTTTTGGCGTCAGCGCCTCGAGTTCTTGCTGGCTGAGTTCGGGAAAGCTGTAAAGGCCGCCCCAGATGCCTTCGGGCGGGCGCTGCGCGAGCCTGATCTCACCTGCCCGGGTTTTAACCACCAGCATGATGGTGCGGCGGGTGGGCTTGCTGACTTTGGGTTTCTTGCCCGGATAGTCGGGTATTTCTTGGCGGTCAAGGGCTAAGCACGTGTCCGTGACCGGGCAGATGTCGCACCGGGGCGCTTTGCCGACGCAGACTGTCGCGCCCAGGTCCATCATCGCTTGGGTATAAGCGTTGAGGCGTTCATAAGGGAGCACGGCCTCGGCCTGAGCCCACAACTGCTCAGCGGTCTCGCGGTGACCTGGCCAGCCGCCGATGGCAAAGACGCGGCTGATGACCCGTTTAACATTGCCGTCTAGGATCGCAACCCGCTCGTTAAAGCAGATCGCGCTAATGGCGCCGGCGGTTGATCGGCCGATGCCAGGCAATTGCAAGAGGTCTTGTTGCGATCTAGGAAATTCGCCCTGGTGTAATTCTGAAATGATCCGGGCTGTTTTATGTAGGTTTCTGGCGCGTGCATAGTAACCCAGACCCGTCCATAGACTCAGAACCTCATCTAAGTCGGCTTGGGCCAAGGCCTTAACACTGGGGAAGCGCGCGATAAATCGATTGAAATAGGGGATGACCGTTTGCACTTGGGTCTGCTGCAGCATGATTTCAGAAATCCAGACTGGATAGGGGGTCAGCGACTTTTGCCAGGGCAGGTCATGGCGGCCAAAAACATCGAACCACGTCAGGACCTTATCGGCGAACGCTTGCTTCATGATCCCAAGAGGCCTTTCAAAAGATCTTTTAAGGCCTCCGGGGCCTTGTCCTCGATTGTTTGGTTGATTCGCTGCTTGGCCTTATCTTTTAATGCCTTGCGCGCAATCTCAGTGAGCAGGTCTTGCGCTTTATCCCGATCGATGCGGCAATCGGCCGGTGACAGCGTCTTTAATGCGCCCTGACAGTTGGCGGGCCAAGCGACGCCGGTTAGTGGGCCCTTTACCGATAGCGGACCATTGGTCGACTCGGCCAAGCGCAGTGTCACGTCGTAGTCAAAATTGGACTCAAACAGGTCAAAGCCGCCGCTCGCGCCAACGGTCAGGTTCTCGTAATTTAAGGTCGCGACTTGCGCGCTCGGTAGGCCTGCGTGAAAGGCATGGGCGCCGCTTAACGTGTCAATCACCAGATCATCCGGCCAATCGGCAGCACCCGATGGCTGTTGTGTCATTTGATCCAACCATCCCAAGCCCTGCTTGAGTGTCCGGATATCGACCAGGGCCTCCTTGATGGAAAATTGGCTTGCCCCCTTTAACGTCTTCGAAAGCGCGGCAAGGCTCGCCCCCTCGAAAGAGAGCGAGGAAGCCGCGCTCAGTTTCCCTAAGGTTTGTTCTGGGATGAGTTGATTGAGATCGATTTGCGTGAGGTTGGCAACAAGCGTCGTAAACGCCTGTTGTTCGTAATCAGAGACCATTTCAAGCTGGATACCGCCGGAGGCCAGTTGACCGGTTAGGCGGGTGGTTAATTTTGATTGCGCATTGCTTAGACGCAGGTGCACCTCCGAGAGATCCCATTGCGCGGCTTGAAGCGATTTGATCCGAAGATCGATCTGCGCTCGCGCGCCCTTTAAAGCGTCGATCGGTAAGATCAAGGTATCGGGGTCAAGCGCGGCCGAGGGGGATGACGGCGCGGCGTCGGCCCCGACAACGGATTCGCCGGGGTCTATTTCTAGGCGACTCAGGCTGAGGGTCAGGTCAATTGCTGGGGCCGCGAGGTCGATCATTGCCTCGCCCTTAAAGTCACCACCGTTGAATCGGCCTGAAATGCTCGATAGCTCAGGCGCGACGTCCGTGCCCTGCGCCATCGCAGCAAACGTGAGCTCGGTAATCGGCGCCAGGGGCGAGAGTTGACCGGCAAAAGCCGTGTTAAAAACATCGGCATTGGTTAACGTGCTGCTGATTTTGAGCGCGAGCCTGATTTCTGGCTGCGTGATCGCAGACATCTCGCCGGTGAATGCGGTTGTGAGCCCAAGATGGTCAATGCGCATTTGCTCAAAAACGAAGGTATCGGTTTCAACCTGATAAACACCGGAGAGTTCGCAGGCAAATGCGCTCGCGTCTTGAATGGGCGTTAATAAATCGCCCTCAAGGGAAAAGCCCTTAAGCATGACCTGTTGGGTTTCGAGGTCATAAAGGACGGTGCCATCGGATATGCCGTCAAAGGCAATGCCAAGGTCGGTATCTGCATAGGCCAGTTCGTTTTCGAGCACCAGGCTGAGGCGCGCGTTGGCATAAGTGCCCGATACCTGATTCAAAGATGCCGTGATCTCACCGGCAATTTTCGCGTCGATGTACTCAATGTCGATCGATTCAATCGTAAAGGATGATAACGCGAGGTCGCTCGTCGGGGCGGTTGCGGCGTCGGTTGTCGGCGCTGTTTTAGGGTTTTGGGCCGCATGGTCGGCAGCATAGTTCGTCTGGCCATTGGCATCCACGAAGAGATGGAGCTTTACAGCGCCCAATGTCACGGCGTCGATGGTCAATTCGCCCGAGCGCAAGAGGGGCATCAGTTTCACGTCAATGGCGAGGGTATCGATGACGGCAAGGGGTTTGCTGCCCGTTAATGCTGAAACTAAAATGCCATCCAGACGAATCGCAACATCCGGCCACAGCTGCCATTCAAGGGTTTCAAATCGGATCGCGTAGCCTGTTTTGGCGGCCATTTGTTCGGCAAGGGCCTCGCGATATTGATCTGGGTCTGCCAGCAACATGCGAACCCCGACATAGCCTGCCCCGGCCAGTAGGATCAGGACGAAGAGGATGCTGAGGGCAAATTTTGAAATGTGACTCAAGATGCGGATTCCTTTATTCAGCAGGGGATGAGTTTAAGCGCTGTTGCGCGTGCGGCCAATGTTTACGCAGTGGTTTACTGTGCCAAAGCGTTTTATTCTGCTATCTTTTGCCTCGAATCAATAGGCAATTGGATACTACTATGTCAGCTGTTGGAACAGAGTCGAACCCATTACGCGTGGCTGTGATCGGATCCGGCCCATCTGGGTTTTATACGGTCAGTAATCTACTCAAGCAAACCGACCTCGTCGTTGAAGTGGATATGTTTGATCGATTGCCGACGCCTTACGGCTTGGTTCGAGCCGGGGTTGCGCCGGATCATCAAAAGGATAAGTCCGTAACCCGCGCCTATGAAAAGAGCGCGGTCGCACCCGGATTCCGGTTTTTCGGGAATGTGGAATACGGTACCCACCTGCATTTAGACGACTTAAAAGAACATTACCATCAAGTGATGTTCACAACAGGCAGCCCTTTTGATCGAAATTTGGGGGTGGCTGGCGAGGACCTTCTTGGGAGTCACTCTGCCACCGAGTTTGTTGCCTGGTATAACGGGCACCCCGATTTTGCCGACCGAGACTTTGATCTGTCCCAAGAGAACGTGGTTGTGGTGGGGATTGGTAATGTTGCGATGGATGTCGCGCGAATCCTGTGTAAAACCGTTGATGAACTCAAAGTCACGGATATTGCCGATCACGCCCTTGCGGCGTTGAGCAAAAGCAAGGTGAAGAACGTTTATATTCTAGGGAGAAGGGGGCCGGCTCAAGCCGCCTTCACACCACCTGAAATTAAAGAGATGGGCGAATTCGCGGAAGCCGATGTCAACATCTTAGCCAGCGAGGCAGTGGTCGACGCCAATTCTCAAAAGCTACTGGATGACAGTAACGATAAGAATGCGATTAAAAATGTAGAGACGATTACGGCCTATGCCGCGCGTGAGAATGCTGGCAAGCCGAGACAGCTGCATATTCGGTTTTGTGTCTCACCGACTGAGCTGGTTGAAGCTGATGGCCGAGTGGGTGCGGTTAAGCTGATACAGAACGATTTGGTATTGGATGATCGTGGCCAATTAAAAGCTGTTGCAACGGAACGCGAAGAAGTCATTCCAGCAGGCCTTGTGTTTCGCTCAGTGGGATATCGCGGGCAGCCGTTGCCGGATGTACCCTTCAACGAAAGTTGGGGCACGATTTTAAATGAAGGCGGCCGAGCCGTTGATGCTGCAGGCGATCAAGTGGTTGGCCTCTACACTGCGGGTTGGATCAAGCGCGGTCCCAGCGGGGTGATCGGCACCAATAAAACCTGCGCGCAAGAAACCGTTGGGTTGATGATGCAAGATCTGCAAGTGAACCGGATGTTTGAGCCGAGCGCGCCGTCTGCCGAGGCCGCATTGAAATTGATCCAGAGCCGCCAGCCGGATTTTGTCAGCTTTGCGGACTGGAAAAAAATAGACGAAGCGGAAGTGGCAAAGGGCGTGGCAAGCGACCGGCCGAGGGTGAAGTTTACGCGGGTTGCGGACATGCTCGAGGTTGCTCGCGCCTAACCCACCGCCGCTCTGACCGCTGGCATCACCTCATTGAGATAGCAGGCTAGAGCATCCTCCCGCCAGGGTGCACGCAGCGCGATGTTGATTAGACTCGCCCCTTGCTGATGATAAGCCAAGATTTTGTCAATGGCTTGGCTTGGGGTGCAAACCAAAGAGCCCGCGCGAATGCGTGCTGCTTGCGGCCCCCAGTCCGAATCAATACGGGCGTGTTCGGCTTCAAGGTCGGCCGGCGTTAATCCCAAATGAAAACTCAAATTAACACTGCGCTCAATCTCCGTTGGGTCCCGGCCCAGGCGCTCGCACCACTGGTTTAGCGTTTGGTTGAGTTGCCCGAACTGCTCTGGGCTGACGTAGGCTGCATTCCAGCCGGATGCCCGCTGCGCGACAATGCGCAGGGTCTTCTTGGGGCCAAGGCCGCCGATCCAAATCGGCAGTTTGGGGTTGAGTGGCCGAGGTAGATTGCTCGCATTCTCCACTGAAAAATGGGTGCCGTGAAAGGTTGTCCTAGGCTGGGTTAGGAGACTCGAGATAATTTCTGCGGCCTCATCGAGCATATCCAGTCGGGTGCCAATAGAGGGGAAATCAAAACCGTAGGCGGCAGCCTCTTGGGCATGCCAGCCGGCGCCCAATCCGAGTTCGAAGCGGCCATTGGCGATATGATCGATCGAGGAAGCGACTTTGGCGAGCAGGGCCGGGTTGCGATAACCCACATAAAACACCAGGCACCCGATGCGCGCGTTTTGGGTATCGGCCGCGAGTGCGCCCAGCAAACTGACGGCTTCGAAGTGATCTTGGGTGCCGCCGGCGGGCGGCGCCTCATAAAAATGATCCCACAGAGAGATCCAATCTGCGCCATTTTGATCAAGCCGCCGCCAAAGTGCGCGCAGGTCCGAAAGGGCAATATTTTGTTGGCCAATATGAAAGCCGAGTTGAATGGTCATGATCGGGCGCCTAGTTCGGTTTCTGTGATTTGCCAAGTGCCAATGAGGTCAAAAGGCTGCTCAGTTCAGGTTTCGTTGTCCAGTCTTTGTGGGCGCTGAGCTTTTGATAGACCGCCGCTGCGGCTTGATGAAAGCCAGGTTCTGCGCCGACCGCCGAGAAGGTTTCGGCAATCTCCTGCATCTCGCCTTCGAACCGCCAAGCTTTAGACGCAGTGCTGGCGAGTGCGCGATGCCATTGTGCAATCGTTTGTTGACCCAACGCCTGGCTCAAGGGCGCGCGGACACCATACTGTTCCGCGACATTTAAAATCTCTGCCGTTAAAGCCGCACTGCCTTTGCTGAACGCCGCAAACACCATTTTCAGGGCGCTGGCATCGCCTGGCTGATCCGACAGGACCGCGGTTTTTAGGGGTGAGCCGACTAACAAGGCGGCAATGGTGTTTGAGCCTGGACCAGACAGGTGCAGTGTGGTCTGGCTGCCAGCGGACTCGCTGGGCCAAACCGGTCCGCCGATGAGGCTGCCATCGATTAAGTGAATCTGGTGTTCGGACAAGAGCGCGTCAATCGCTGCCAGCTTCGTGGGCGCAATGGCGTTGGCTTCTAGGTATTGGCCTTGATAACCCGTCGCGGCGATGCCCCGGGCAACCTCGGTTGCGGCATGAGGCGGACACACACTAATGATCAGCGCCGCGTCTTGGGTAAGCTGAGCAAGATCGGCGCAAGGCCGAAGTCCGGCTCGGACGGCTCTGGCTTGGGTTGCCGGGCTTCTATTGTGGTTCACCCAACTGACCGGATGCCCGCAGGCCGTTAAACACGCGCCGACAGACGCGCCCATTGCGCCCGGGTGGAGTAGTCCGATCCGCATGCTAGGGTTCAATCCCATAGCAGCGGGCTGCATTGAGGCCCATGATTTTGGCCAAGCTCGTGGGCGATAAGGCCTCGATTAAAGCGGTCATCAGATCAAGGGTGTCCTCAAAACTCGCGGTCATGAGCCCCATGGGCCAGTTTGAACCAAACAATATTCTATCCTCCCCAAAAATCGTCATTAGAGCGGCCAGCTTTGGCTTAAAGTGCGCCTCTGGCAGGTCCCAGTCGTCGAAATGGCCCGCGTCGCTGGGATTGATCAGCCCGGATAATGTGATGACCGTTTGAGGCTGATCTTGCAGCCACTGCAGGGTGGGTGGCCAAGGATCCTGCGCGGCCTCAAATTGATCAGGCGCCCCTTCGGGTCTACCGGAATGATTTAAAATAACCTGCAGGGACGGTTTTGTCTCGATCAGGTCGCGCAGGGGCGCAATGGGGGTGCGTGCGAGGTCTACCGCCAGCGGTAAACCAAGGTCACATAACCGATCGAGCTGTTTCAATTGCTGCTTTGAGCCGGTAAAAGCCGGAAGGTGATAGCCTAGAACGCTCGGCTCCGGTGTTGATGCCAACCCATCCTGTTCTGGCAGTCTCGGCACGAGGCCTAAAATATGACGCGAAGCCATCAGGGTATCGCGTTCCATGGATGACAGGGCGGCAAGTTCGGTTTCCAGAATCGCAACACAACCCGTAAAGCCGTGCTCCATAAGATGCGGCTCCAGATGCTGTGGGAGATAGTCTTGGGTTAACAGCGGCGCGTTCTGAAATCGCGTTGGCGTATTCGAACGACGCCAGAATCGAACCTCGGCATCAATGCGCATCGCTTTCAATCTCCGGCATTGGGGTGACGATTGGGAAGCGGCGTTCAAACTGATCAAACAGGCTGCGAAAGGTAACGAGTGTTTGAGCATCTCCAACCAGTTGTACCTCGCCTTGTGAGATCATCTCAATCGGGTCCTTGAGTCCGAGTATCAATGCCTTGAAGGCGGCGTCGGTGCTTTCGATTGTGAGGGGCGCGGTTTCGTCGACTTGATCAAACTGGGCATGTAAAACGCCATTCTCAATCTCGATGAGGACGGGTCCAGCATCGGTGCGCTTTAAATTCATTCGCATTGGGTGCTGGGCGGCTTTTGGGCCGTTGAGCCTAACGGCCATCGCTTCAAAAATATTGGCCAGTGGCATGCCCTCGGCCATGCCTGCGCTCGGCCCGTACCGGCTGCCTTGGGGCAGCCCAAAACGTAATTCCTGGGCCCCGCAAAGATAAAAGTTTCGCCAGGGACCAGATTCAGCTTGGTAGCCCATTTGCTCATAAGCATCTGCGAGCATCGCTCTGGCGGGTAAGTGATCGACCTCGACGGTAATGACGTGATTGAGCACCTCGGCGACCCAGCGGTAATCGCCGGCCTCAAAATACGCTTGGCAGCGGGCGACAATGGCGTCACTACCGCCCATAAATTCAAGGGTGCGAAGGGCGCGCTGTCTCGGGGTATGCTGATTTAAATGGGCTGGATTGCCATCGAAGAAACCAAGGTACTTTACATAAACGGCTTTGGCGTTGTGCTTAACCGTGCCGTAATAGTCTCGGCAGTGAAACTCTTGGTCCAAACTTGCCGGCAGCTCAAGAGCCTCGGCAATGTCGTCTGGCCCATAGCCCATGTTTGCCAGTCTGAGGGTTTGATCGTGAATGTATCGATACAGATCTCGCTGTTGTTTAAGGTACTGCACGGCCTCTGATTGACCCCAGGTTGGCCAGTGATGGCTTGCGAATTCAACCTCTAAACGAGATCCAAAGCGGTCGATGGATTCTTGGATCTGATTGGACCAAGCCAGGGCATCTCGAACCTGCGCGCCCCTTGGTGTGTAGATGTTGTGTAAATGGTGGGACGTGATCTCGGACATGCATAACGCTTTGTAGTCCGGAAAATAAAACACCATCTCCGCTGGCGCCTCCGACCCCATGGTTAATTGAAACTCGATGGTAATGCCGTCAATGACTCGAATTTCCGCATTGGTTTCAATGATGTCGGTGGGCACAATAAAGCCGGTGGTGCCGAGGGCAAGGGCTGCCCCCAAGCCGGTTGAAACAAAGCCAGTGGGCGATGGTTGTAACAGGTTGCCGTACATATACGTGGCGCGCCGACCCATAACATTGCCGGCCAGGACGTTTTCATTGAGCGCCTCCTGTACGAAATCCTTGGGCGCGATGATCGGCACCTCGCCTGCGCTGACCGCGGCTTGGGTGGTCACACCGAGAATCCCAGCGAAATGATCGACATGGCTGTGGGTGTGAATCACCGCGACCACTTCCCGATGTCCTAAGTGCTCATTGGCAAGCGCGAGCGCAGCGCGGGCTGATTCCGTACAGGTGAGCGGGTCAATGATGATCCAGCCGGTTTCGCCTCGAACTAAGGTCATATTGGCAATATCAAATGAGCGGACCTGGTAGATCCCATCGACCACCTCGAACAAACCGTGGTGTTGCGCATTCAATTGCGCTTGCCGCCAAAGCGACGGATTGACGGTCTCCGGGCTTTCGTCCTTTAAAAATTCAAATTGGGTGAGGTCGAAAACCATTCGATCGGCATGTTGATGGGGGATTTGCATCGGCTCGAGGGTTTTGATGAAGCCTTTGCGCGCATTGTCGAAACTCTTCGTCTCGCTCAAAGGCAGCTGCTTTCGGATCGATGCCTGATGCGCTTGCGTATGCTTGCTAGCTGGTTTTTGCTGTTGCTCGGGGGTAGCTAGGGGCTGGTAATGGGTCATGGTATCGCGCTCGCTGAAAAAGTTGTGTGTGTCGGATCGGGGCGATTAACATAACGGGTATCGTCCTTCAGGTCGACCCTGTGGGGTGCGCTCTGTGGGGTGTAAACTGACGGTCGGTTAATTTAATAACGGCATTAATGGCGCGGCGTTTGATGGCCGGCAACGCACGATACGGGCTTCAGGGTGAAAAGGGTATGAGTGATCGATGGCAGTATGTGGTGGGCGGGATCATTTCTTTAGTGCTGGCAATGGGGTATCTGACGTTAACCGACGAGACGTCATCCGATAGAGCGCACAAGGCCCCCGCGTCAGTCGCCCCTGATCAAACCCAAAATGCGCCCAGTCCAGACGCCGTATCCGGCACCGAGTTGGACGCTTTATCAGCAGAAACGCCTTCATCAACCGTTACGCCGTCGGCTGCGGCCCCCATTGGATCAATCGATGCGGCGTTGACCCCAGCGGCGGTAAGCCTGCTCACTGAAGCCGGGTTGAATGACAACCTTGACCCATCCGCTGTCTCGGCGCTGCCGGCTAGCGCCCTGGAGGCGGTTGGGCAGGAGGCGGTTGGGCAGGCCGCGGTAGCAGATGATCAGGCTAACTCTGAATGACCCGTTCCTGATTCAATAGCCGGCCCGTAATCCAGCACACCAGTAAGCTGGTTGCAAAGGTTGTGATGAAGGCGGCGGGGTAGGCGAGTAGCGGTATGGTTTCGGCCCCTAGAATTTCTTTGATCATGAGGGACTGGCCAAAGATCGGCACGAAGTACATCCAAAGGCTGCTGGCAATGGGCAAAAATTGCATTACCAGGGTCGGAACCACGGGAATAAAAATCAAGATGCCGACGTAGGATTGCGCATCTTTGAAGGATTTTGCGAACAAGCCAAGCAGTAGTTGAAGGCTGCTGGCAAACATCGGAACCGGTAAAATCGCGATTAAGAGCATCAAGACTTGACCTGCCGTTAACGTGAAATTCAAACCCAACTCGTCGATCGGTAGCGCCAGCATCGCCGCCAAGCACAAGGCGAGTGTGATGATCATGCCGGCACCGGCCAGTGCGCTGGCCGCAAGCCATTTCCCGAATATCAAAGCGGTTCGGGTCACCGGATTGATTAAGAGCGGCTCTAAGCTGCGACGCTCACGCTCGCCCGCTGTGTTATCAATGGCGAGGCCGAGACCACAGACAAATGCGGCCATCAGGACATAAATCGGAATGAAATTGAGCAGGTTGGCCGCGCGCTGTTCATCACTGGCGACGTCTGAGCTTTTGGCGCGAACGCCTTGCATGATTTTTGGCGATACCCCGCGCGCAATCAGACGCAATGCCGCAAGTTCATTATTGTAGTTGCTAATGAGGTTGCGCACTTTGCGCACAATCGTTCGGGTATCGTTGCGGGAGCCGTCGTGAATCACCAGAACCCGAGTCAGCTCAAAATTGGCCATGGTTTCTTGATAATCTTCCGGCACTTGAACAACCAGCTCAACGGTTTTGTCGCGGACGGCTGCCTCGGGCGAACCGTCAAAGGCTTCAAGGGTGAATCCTGCCTCCTCAAATTGACGCATCAGCGCGGGGGCGTAGTCTTGGCCAATGACCGGTAGGACCAAGTCCTCAGATTCTGTGTTTTGTTTGATCACGAGCGTCATGAGGCCGTAGATAAATACCGGTGCAAACAGGGGAAACAAAAATGCGGACAGCAGCGCGCGACGGTCGCGCAGGCCGTCTTTGAGTTCTTTGATGAGTACCGCGCGAACCACATTCATGCGCTTGCGGCCTGTTCCGAGAGCAGGACAAAGGCGTCTTCGAGGTTGTCGACGCCTGCTGCGGCGCGAATTTCTTCTGGCGACCCAACCGCGACAACACGACCTTCGGCAATGATCACAATGTCATCACAAAGTTTCGCGACCTCGTACATCAAATGGCTCGAAAAAAGAACGCAGAGACCGAGGGTTTTCAGTTCTGCGATGAGCTCACGGACTTTACGGGTGGTCATGACATCCAAACCATTGGTTGGCTCATCTAAAACCACATGCCGGGGGTTATGAATCAGCGCGCGGGCCAAGCAAACCTTCATGCGCTCGCCCTGGGAAAACCCTTCGGTTCGGCGGTCTTTGATGCCCTGCATGTCGAGCATTCGTATCAGCTCTTCGCTGCGCGTTTCTATTTGATCATCTGACAAGCCGTGCAGGCGGCCAAAATATTGCAGGTGCTCACGGGTGGTTAACCGGGTATAGAGTCCATGCCCATCAGGCAGGACGCCAAGTTTTGATTGGGCTGTAATGCGATCCTGACTGACATCGATGCCGTCGATTTTGGCGTAGCCGGTTTCCGGCTTAATCAGCCCATACAAGACGCGCAGCGACGTTGATTTGCCGGCGCCGTTGTGGCCCAGCAGGCCGGTGACGCGCGCATCAGCTGCAGTGAAGGAAACATCTTCGATTGCAACAACATCCCCAAAGGTTTTTTTTAAGCCAGAAACTTCAATCATCGGCCTTGGCCTCCTGTTCCGTCTCAAAGGGGCCAGCGTAGTTTGAAAAAAATGGCTGGCCTTGAATCGCTTGAACGCATTCAGCGTCATCGGTATTGAAACTTAGCTCTTTGAGGAAACCCTCAATGAGCTTTGGTAGGCACCCGAGTTGGGAGACGCCGTGGGCGCCGCCAGTTACTGTGAGATGATGCCCGTTTGGTAAAAATGCCAATGCACGTTCGGCATAAACTGGCGGTGTGATCGGGTCTTCGGTGCCGGACATGAGGAGTGCTGGGACCGGACTGGCAACCGGCAGGAAGTAATCTTCACCAACCGGGTTATGAGGCCAAATCGGGCAGACGCCAGCTAAGAGTTCCTGCAGCGCATTATCAAAATAGACGCCATTTTGAGGCTCCGGGTTCATACGGCTCATATCTTCACTGCACAGAACCGAGGCCATCATGCCAAGGCTCAAGTCGTTGGCGCTGGCGTCGGGTGAAAGCACATCGGCAATGCCAGCAAGGACTTGCCAGCGCCCCTTCGAGGCCTCACTAATGGCGAGCGGAATAACCTGTCTCAGCGTTCTGCTGTACAGCGCGCTGCGTAAGAGCCGATTGATAACTCGGGGGTCTAGGGTCACGTTTTGCTGCTCGCCCGTGAGCGGGTTCGTGATCAGCTGATTGGGGGTTTGACGCAGACGTTGTTCTGCCTGCAAGAGCTGCGCGGGTAAGTCCGGAAAAGCGCTCTGGCAGGTTGGCGTCTGGTCGCATTCGGCTGTGATTCGCTCGAAGGCAAGATCCGCATCCAAGCCAACCTGGGCTGGAATCAGCATATCAACCGGGGCCACAGCATCGAGCAAGAGGCTGCGAACGGCGTCTGGATACAGACGGTTAAAGACCAGGGCGATCCGCGTGCCATAAGAGACGCCGAAGAGATTCATAGCGGGGTAGCCGAGGCGCAGGCGAACCGCTTCTAGGTCAGCGGCAGCATCGATCGTGGTATAAAACCGCGGATCGGCATCGAGCGTTGTTAAGCAGTCTTTCAGGGCTGTGATTTGTTGGCTCAGAACAAGATTCACATCACTGTTGAGATCACCTTCATCAAAAATCGGCGCTAAGGCTTCTGCACAGGCCAAGGAATTTGAGTCGCCGGTGCCGCGTTGATCGATGAGTAAGAAGTCGCGGTCCTTGCGTAGGTTTTCAAACCGGCCGGCCCAGGCGGGGCCAACCGAAACCACCGATTGACCAGGCCCGCCCGCCAATAACACGAGGGGGTCTGCAACCTTTGCGCGGGTTGTCGCCGGGAGTACAACAACGTTAAGGGTGATTGAACGCGAGTTGATTTGATTTGCCTCGGCCACAGCGACGCGGGCGCAGAGCGCTTTGTCTTCATAGTCTAAAATTTTACTGTGGGTACTGGCCGGACAAGGTGTGAGTAAGGCCGAGTCAGCAAACCCGAGTGTTGGCAGCAGCAAGGCGGCGCTGATTAAGGCACTGATTAAGGTGATGGTGAGGTATCGAGGTGTCATAGCGCAAGTTTAAGGCATCTGGCGATAACAAACGAATGATCGCGATAAGGATGCGTCACTTTCGCGCAAAGTGTCCTCGTAATGCGTTTTTTCCTAGATCAACGAGGCCTCTGTGTTAGGGGGTCGCCTCAAGGCAGGGCTTGCGCTAGCATGATCAAAAACAAGAGCAGACGCCGATGAAACCATTTGAAAATATTACCGTACTCGAATTTTCAACCATGATTACAGCGAGTTTTGCCGCCATGATGATGGCGGATCAAGGTGCTCGGGTCATCAAAGTCGAGCCGATGGATATGGGGGATCCCATGCGGTATATCGGCGCGACAAAGGGGGGTATCAGCGCGCTGTTTGCCAACTGCAACCGGGGCAAACAATCAATTAAGGTGGACTTGAAGCAGGCTGCAGGCCAGCAGTTGATTCTGGATTTAATCCCGCAAGTCGATGTGGTTATTCACAATTTTCGACCCGGTGTTATGGATTCCCTTGGATTAGGGAGTGCTAGTTTGCGCGGCATCAATCCGCGCTTGGTGTACTTGGCGGTTTCAGGATTTGGCACGACCGGACCGCTGGCTAAGGCGCCAGCCTATGACCCGATTATCCAAGCGCATGTGGGGATGACGGCGTCTCAGGGCGGCGAAGGCCACACATTTATTCGTAACTTGATGTGCGACAAGATTACGGCCTATACCGCAATGCAGGCGGTTACCGGGGCGCTGCTGGTGCGGGCCAACACAGGTGAAGGCCAGCATGTTGATCTGGCAATGATCGATGCGGGGCTGTTTTTTATCTATCCGGATTCGTTTATGAACGATACCTTGTTGGATCCGGATATCGCGGCGCAGCCCCTTTTGTCTGATCTTATTTATGAGTTAACCGAGACCCAAGATGGCGCCATTACCATGTCCGCGGCCACGGATCGACAACGAGCGGGTGTCCTTAAGGCGCTGGGTAAAGAATCAATGATGTCCGACCCGCGGTTCAATTCTATGGAGAGTTTGTTGCAGAACATTGATGCCTATCGTGAGTCCTTGGCAGATGCCTTTAAGCAGTTGCCAACGGATGTTATTTTGGCGCGCCTGATTGAAAACGAAGTGCCCGCTGCGCGTTGCCTGTCGCGCGCTGAAGTGTTGAACCAGGGGCAGCTTGAAAGTAATGGAACTCTGGTTGAGCGGGATCATCCGCTGATGGGATCCATGCGCCTGGTTCGATCGCCCGCGAAATTCAACGGCGAATCATTGCCGGTTGCGGGTCACGCGCCGGCGCACGGCCAAGATACGGACCAAGTCTTAGCGGATTTTGGTCTTTCGAGTGACGCGCTCGAGGCCTTAAAGGCCGCTGGCGCGGTCGCTTAGCCTTTCATTGGGTGCGGGAGTCAGCATCAACTGCTGGGAGCAATAAGGTGAAAGTGCTGCCCTGTCCTGGCGCAGATTGCACCGTGAGGTAGGTGTTCGTGGCTTGAATAAAGCCAACCACCACGCTGAGCCCCATACCACCGCCTTGTTCAAGGGCTTTGGTCGAGAAAAACGGGTCGAATATTTGGGCGAGGTCCGCTTGCGCAATGCCCAAACCCTGATCCGTGATAACGAGACTGGCGTAGCGGCCTGCTGGGATGGTTTCCTGAACGCCAGCGATGGGGTTTGAAAGGGTGCAGTCCTTGAGGGTTAGCGAAATCAGGCCTTGTCCTGATGGGGTTGCGTCGCTTGCATTGTTGAGGAGTTGCACCAAGCTTGCGATCAGTCTGGTTTCATTGGTTTCAGCGGTCAGTGTTTCATTCTGAAGATCAAGGTTCAGTTGGCAGGGCGCGGCGGCTTGAGCTAAGGCGGCGCTATGCCGCATTAGGCACGGTGTGAGCGATAAGGGTGCGGTCGCTATGTCTTTCTGCTCTGAGTATCTAAGCAGTTGATCGATGGGTTTTGCGCTTTCTAGGATGGCCTGGCGCGCCTTTAGTAAAGACGTCTTGTCGGTCTGGGAGAGCGATTCCGGATCGATTAGGTCAAGATGGCCCGCGGCAATTTGAATGCGGTTGTTCAAGTCATGGGCAAGACCGCCTGCGAGGGTGCGAATGGCATCGGCTTTTTGATTGTCGGCAACACGTCTTAACAGCGCGCCCCGTTCGCTGATGTCTCGCGCAAAAACAAGCCCCCTTTGTTGCTCGTCTAGGTTGAAGGTCGTCATGTGGACTTCGATGGGGACGCTTGATCCATCGGGCCGCTCTGTCTCCAGAATGAATTTCAAGAATTGTCCTAACATCTGCTGCGCCGTTTTCGCATCGCTTTCAAAGTTGTGTCGATCTTGACGCCAAAGTTCCCAGATGGGTCGAGCGCGGAGGTCCGCGTTGGTGCGGCCAAAGAGCGCTTCGGCGGCCGCGTTACAAAACAGTAAATTGCCAGACTCAAGATCAACGATTAGGCAGCAATCGGGTGACGCCCTGAGTGCGGCAACCAGGCTTTGATTTTCAAATTGCAGTCTGAAAATACGCTCAACGCGTTCGTTAAAAGCGCGTGAGAGCTGCTTGATTTCAATCGCATCCGCTGGGTTGCCCTCGGGCAGGAGGCTGAGCTCTGAGTCGCCACCTTTGACGCGTTGCCCCAGCGCACGCAATGGCCGGATTGCGACAAATTCAAAGATTAGGATCACAATTAAAATAATGATCAGGGTTCGCAAGAGGCCAATTCGAGCAAACTGCCAATGCCGATTAACAAATCCGTCAAAGGCTTGATGGGCGTTAAGGGTTGCCGATAGGCGCATCGGGGTCTGATCCTTAGTTGGCGAGGCCTCAGAAACCGAAAGCGTGATAAATTTTGGCGTTAGCAAGTCGAGTACGGGCCTGGCAAGGTTTTGTTGCGGTTGCTCTGCGACGTAGTAGGCCGCCGCGCCGCGCTGCAGCACCACTTTTTGGAAGCTGGAGTGTTCCAGTAAGCGGGTTAAGGTTGCGTTCAAGTGCTCGGTCTGATGGTTGGCGTCAAGGTCGATGAACGTGGGTAAGAGTATTTGAAGGGTCTGTATGTTTTGCGCACGTACTTGCTCAGAAACGCGGGCCCAATCACTGACAAGGCTCCACGAAAATAACACAACACCGGCGAGTAATCCGAGCAGTAGGCTGATCAACGCACTTTTTCGAATAAAAGTGTTCAAGAGGATCTCATTTAATCATTAGGGTTGCCGCGTGCTGCGATGTTAACTGACGTTGAGCGCCACAATATCTTGACCACGAAAAAAATGAATTGGAAGCGCTTGGCGTTTTTAAGATCATTAAGCGACCAGCATTTGAATGCGCGCGGCTTCCTCTCTCAGCCCTTCCGGCGACCCTAACAGCTGCCGATTGGCGCCGATTCGCTTGAACCAGTAGTGCAGGCCAACTAAATCGGTAAAGCCCATGCCGCCATGGACCTCTGTGCTGGTTCGAGCCACAAATTGTGCGACCTCAGACAAATGCGCTTTGGCATGACAAACGGTTAAACGCGCCGAGCCGTCGCCCTCCGATAAAGCGTGCCCGCCATACCAAATGAGCGCCCGGCAGGGTTCTAACTGGGATGCCATTTCGGCGCACAGGTGTTTGACCGCTTGAAAAGAGGCGATCACTCGGTTGAATTGCTCCCGTTGACCGGCGTACGCCACCGCCTGATCCAGCATGCATTGAGCCGCCCCGAGGGAATCACTCGCTTGAACAATTCGGCCAGCATCCAGGCCTGCTTGCAGCACCGCCGGGTCATCGGTTAGTAAGGTTGCATCAACTTGATCGAGTTTTAGCTCGCAAAGGGTGCGGGTTTTGTCGATGGTGGTGAGTAAGGCTCGGGTGAAGCCGGGATCTTTGGCATCAACCCAGTAGAGCTGTCGATTAGGACCGTTCACGATGTAGGCATCGGCCGAGGCATCCAGCGCAAACAGTGCTTTGCCGGTAAGGCGGCCATCAGAGACGGTCATGCCCGCATCGAGCCGCGCGCCCACGGCTTCAGATAGCGCAACCCCGACGCGATAGCGACCGGCTGCGATATCCGCCAGTCGGTCTGTTTGACCCGCCGCGATCAACAGACTTGGTGCGATCACTGCGGTGCTGAGGAAGGGGCCTGGCGTTACATGATAGCCCAGTGTTTCACCCACCACGACCGCTTCGAGCAGGCCTAAACCGACGCCGCCATGGGCCTCCGGGATGATGAGGCCGGCCAGGCCAAGCTCTGTTAGACCATGCCAAACCGATTGATCTAGTCCAGGGTCTTCGGCCACCGCGCGGACCTTATCCAGGGGCACTTGGTCTTTTAAGTAGCGCGTGATGCTGTCTTGAAGGAGTACTTGTTCCTGAGAGAGTCCGAATTCCATTATGCCCCCGATGCTGCGAGTTTGGGTTCTTTGGGCATGCCAAGGCCGCGTTCGCTGATGATGTTTTTTTGAATCTGGGACGTGCCGCCGCCAATGATCAAGCCTAAGAAGTACATATATTGATATTGCCAAGAGCCATTGCCCCGAAGATAGGGATTGTCGCCATAGCTCAGGCCGATTTCGCCTAAGACGTCAATGCCGAGGCATTCGATCTCGTGTCTCAGTTCCGTCCCGATCAGTTTGACAACCATGCCTGCCAGTTTGGTGTCTTGGTTTTTATTTATGCGCGCCGATAACAACCGCATATCGTTGTACTGCATGGCCATCACCCGGCCCTGTAGTCGCATCAGGCGGTCTCTGAAAACAGGGTTGTCGATGGCGCGCTCGCCACCAATGGTTTCTTGTTGCATCAAACGAATGACGCCGTTGAGTCGGGACATGGCGGCGTCCGGTGGTGCTAAAGAGCCCCGCTCGTGACCTAAGATCGCGTTGGCAACCTGCCAGCCTTGCCCCCGTTGCCCGACGATCTGATCTTTTGGAACCCGGACGTCCGTAAAAAAAACTTCGTTGAAATTGGCGGCGCCCGTCATATCGACCAGCGGTCTGACCTCGATCCCCGGCGTGTTCATTTCAAACAATAAAAAGGAGATGCCTAAGTGTTTGGGTGCTTCGGGCTCGGTTCGGACCAGACAAAATATCCAATCGCTGATCTGTGCCGTGCTCGTCCAGATTTTCTGACCGTTGATCACCCACTCGTCGCCATCGAGCTCAGCTTTGGTTGTGAGGCTCGCAAGGTCACTGCCCGCGCCGGGCTCGGAATAACCCTGGCACCAGATGAGTTCGCCATGAATGGTTTTGCGAATAAATTGTTGTTTTTGCGCCTCGGTGCCCAGTTCCAAGAGCACGGGCGTCAGCATGCTGATGCCTTGACCGCTGAATCCGGTGTTCATTTGGGCCGCGCTGAATTCTTCGGCAATGATCCTGGAGCGGATGATGTCGGGTTCGGCGCCATAGCCGCCGTAAGCCTCAGGGATGGTGCGAGAGTGGTAGCCATTGGCGATCAGTTTGGCTTGCCAGGCTCGCACGGCCGGACTACGAGGGCCATCGCCGGGCTTGGGCTGCTCGTCAATATTGGCGGCGACAAAGGCTTTGACCTCTGCGCGAAAGGCGTTGTACTCGGGACCATACGTGAGATCCATTTTTGACTCCGGCGAACGGTGAAGGTAGGGCAGAGGCTAGCATAATCTCAGATTTTGCGACAACGACAGCCCGGGTAAACCCCCTCGTTATTCGGCGGGTTTAAGGCGCTCGTCAGCCCGCGGTTTATAGCTGTTGGATCAAGTCCCAGAAGGCCTGTTGATTGGCGTGTTTGGGCGGGCGCGTGGCGGCAGGGTCCATGGTCTGGGCAACCACCAGATCAAGGCTTGGCGAAATGGAGAGGTGATGTCCGCCGGCGCCGCGTGCGCTGATGAGATCCTTAGGGGCGTGCGGTAGTAAGGGCTTTGGATAGACCTGATCAGACCCCGGGCGCATGTGGATCGGCGCTTGATTGTTCCACCAGAGCAGGTGCCAGGCGGGGTTGGTACTCTCGCTGGGCGTGCCGAGCGCTGCGCGATAATAGGGGTCAACCAGTTGGTCTTTGAGCAATGCCTCGCCGATTTTGCGCAGAGACTGGGCCGTCGTCTGCAACGCCGAGAAGGCGTGCCCATCTGCGTCTTTGGCCCGCGTGACCCAGTTGGCGTCTGTGATGCCTAATGGCTCGAAGAGCCAAGCTTGCGTTAAAGCGTTGAGTTCAAGTCCCGTTTGAATCGTGAGTGCGGTTTTGAGCTTCTGGTACGCGACGTTGTTATAAAACCAGTCTTTTCCGATCTGGCCTTGCTTTTGCAGCTGATCATTCATGCCGGTTGTCATGTTCATTAAAATTTCAACGGTCAGACTTGCTTCATCGGGTTTTGTGAGTTGGGTCCATTCGGGATCCAAGATGTGATTCATTGCATCGACCCGCTCTAGAAAGTAGCGCGCCTCGGCGATACCGATCAGGATTGAAACAATGCCTTTTTGAACCGCATAGACATCGACCGGCGTACTCATAGGGCGTTGATCAAATATCAAGATGCCCGCTTTGCTCACGGAAATTTGAGCCGTGCCTTGGGCTTGGCATAATTGCTGCAAATCTTGACTGACACTCATTGGGAAGCTCGTCCGGAACCTGTTTGGGTGATTAATGGTCGAAGCACTTGCAGTGGCACTTTGGGGTTTCGATGAAAGTCCAACAGGCCATTGATCTCTTGTTGCACATCGGTGAGCTGGGTCCAAACAAAGCCTCGCAACCTTGGGGTGTCGTTAATGGCGCTTAATAACGCCGCCGTGCGCGCAAGGAACGCGTCAGCGTCTTGGGGCATATCCCCATAGAAAAACGCGTCGGCCTCACCAATATCGGACGTCGTAACGAGGCCGATCCCACCACATTCGGTTAATAAAAGCGGCAGGTGGCTGGGGTCTGCCCCGGCGAGCGCGCCAAGGCGAGGGTTCGGACCATCATGGATGGATTGGGCCGGATTCTGGGTCAGGCTCGCCAGCCTGCTTTGAAGTGTTGCAGCGGTCGAATCGTAAAGATGCAAAGTCCAATAGTCGCCCGTTGAGTATTCCCACCCGTCGTTGGTAATGACGGGGCGGGTTGGGTCCAGCGCTTTGGTGAGATGGTAGATGGCATCAGCGAAGTGCCTTTGCTCACGGCGCGTGCTTTGATGCCATAGCCCCCAGGATTCATTAAAGGGCACCCAACCCACAATACAAGGATGGGCCTGGTCACGCTGAACCAGCGCCGTCCATTCTTGGGTAAGGTCGGTCATGAGGGCCTCAGAAAATATTCGCCCAGAAGGCATTTCACTCCAGACCATGAGGCCAAGGCGGTCCGCCCAATACAGGTAACGAGGATCCTCAAATTTTTGGTGTTTGCGCGCAAGGTTAAAGCCCAGCGCGAGGGTCAGCTCAACATCTTGTTTTAAGGCGTTATCGGTTGTTGCCGTGTACCAACCCTCTGGGAAATAGCCTTGATCCAGGACGCCGCGCAGATAAATGGGCTCACCGTTGAGCAGAATCTGATCGTCCGAGACTGAAAGGCTCCGAAGACCGGTATAACTTTCAACGCAGTCGGTTTCGATTTCATCGGTCAGCAGGCGAATGGAAACCGGATAGAGGTGCGGGTCTTGGGGGTGCCAAAGACGCGGCGTTGGAATCTGTAAGGTTTGGCTTAACGTCGACCGACCCTTTGCCGATCCGCGAACGCGAAGACGTTGCCCGTTGGGCTGCTGGATCTCGATTTCAACAGCGGTTTCTGAGTGCTTTGAGAGTTGGGTGATTACGGTTAGGCGCTGCTCGGCAAGATCAAAGCGATAGTGGACTTGGCTGATCCGGACGGCGGGCACGGGTTCTAACCAAACGGTCTGCCAGATGCCGATGATGGGGTCATAGTCAATGGGCCATCGGGTATCGCCAGCCTGCTTGCCGCGGGGCTGTTGCCAGGAGGTTGTATCGCTCACGCGAATGACAATGCGGTTCTGCGTTGCCCCTAGGAACGGCTGAATGTCGGCCGTAATCGGTGAGTAGCCGCCCCGGTGATGGGCAACCTGATGACCATTGATCCAGATGGTTGTAGTGTGGTCTGCCGCGCCAATATGCAGGAGCGTTTCCGCGCCGCGCCAGGGTAATTCAGGCATGACGCGCTCATACCAAACCGTCAGGCAATCTTCCGGACAAGGCGCGCCACTGGCCTGGGTGCCGGGCGCGAAGGGCACTATGATCGTATCGGGCGCCGGCAGGGCGCTTGACCAACCTTGGGCTTGACCGATCTGGTCCGGGTCTGCCTTGAATGACCAAGCACCGTTGAGGTTGAGCCATTCGGGTCGGGTTAGGATGGGTCTGGGGTGCTCGGGTCTGGGCGCGCTGTCCAGTTGCGTCGGATTCGATTGGGTCATGGGTTGATTCTAACAGGATTCAACCCGAGTGGATTGAGTTGCTGACTTGATTCTGGTTTGATTGAGGGGTTGAGGAGGCACGTGATGGCTTGGACAGAAGGAAACGGAAGGCTAGCAGTACGGCTGCGATTTATTGATTTCAAAGCGGCATTTTATTTTATGCAGCAAGTAGCCGAGATTGCTGAAGCCCAAGGACACCACCCAGAGTGGTCGAATGTTTATAACTTGGTCGAGATATCCTTGACCACCCATGATTCAGGGAATCAACTGACATCAAAGGACTATGCCCTGGCCGATGCGATCAGTGCGCTTCCGATGTTCAAGACCGCCAAGGTGGAAGCACTGTGAAACAAGATGAGAGAAGCCAAGGCTTCGAGTGGCCGCAAACGACCCCGCCCTACCATTGCATTACGGATGAACAGGCCGAGCAATGGCATCGTGACGGCTACTTCTTACTTAAAAACGCCATTCCTCAAGCGGCGATTGCCGCTTTGCTTGCCGATGCCGATGCATTAGAAGCCGCTCGTGAAGCGCAGCTCAGAGCGCAGCACGAAGGCCATTTCTTGATCAACCGTGCAGGCGAGATCACGTTTACCATTCACATTGTGAAACAATCCCGCGCGGCGAGGCAGTTCGTCTTTGAACCCGCTTTAATTGATCTTTGTCGGGATTTGATCGGACCCGATGCTCGATTGTATTGGGATCAGTTGGTTTACAAGAAGCCAGAAAACCCTCAAGAGTTCCCCTGGCATCAAGACAATGGTTACACGTTTGTAAAGCCAGAGAATTACCTGACCTGCTGGATTCCGCTTACGCCGGCGACCATCGATAACGGCTGCCCGTGGGTGGCCGCAGGGGTGCACCAGTCCGGAACCTTGCAGCACTGGGTAACGGACCTAGGGTATCAATGTTTGACCGAGGCGGATGAGGCAAGTCTTGCGATCCAACCCGTTGAAGCAGAAGTCGGCGACGTGGTGGTGTTTTCATCGTTAACGCCCCATCGAACCGGGCCAAATGTCACCAGTGAGGTTCGTAAGGCCTACATTGTCCAGTACGCGCCTGATGGCGCTGTGATGTATCCACGGCAGTCAGATGAGGTGTTGTTCCAAGTCGACCCAGCACGCCATTTCCTGGTTTGCCAAGGGGGGGAACCCCAGCCCTGCCCTGATTAAGGCATTGGCCGAGGCCTGATCGCATTTTACTTGCACTCACGGAAGGTTCGTTAGAGACTGGGCGCTGTCCAATAATTTATCAATGGAGTTCAAAATGGCAGTATCGGTTGGTGATCAGATTCCGAATGTTACGATTAAAACAATGGGTGAAAAGGGGCCGGAGGACTTCAATACCGGCGATTTTTTTGCGGGTAAGAAGGTTGTTCTGTTTGCGGTTCCCGGTGCTTTTACGCCGACCTGTAGTGCGGCGCATGTCCCTGGATTTGTGGTCAATGCGGATAAGATTTTGGCCAAGGGCGTTGATGCCATCGTGTGTTTGAGCGTGAATGATGCGTTCGTGATGAGTGCTTGGGGTCAGAGCCAGAATGCTGAGGCGTTGGTCATGGCGGCAGATGGTAACGGCGAATTTACCCAAGCGATGGGTCTGACCTTGGATGGCTCCGGCTTCGGTTTAGGACATCGCTCATCTCGATATGCGCTCATTGCAGAAGATGGCAAAATAACCACACTGAATGCTGAGCAAGGTGGCGCGTTTGAAGTCAGCTCTGCTGAGAAAATTCTAGAGGCGCTGTAACCGAGCGATTAAGCTTTTGATTGCCCGGGTTGTTTAACTCGGGCAATGGAATGCTTGGCCTTGGAATGGGAGGCCGAGGCGAGCCACGTGTCGGGCAGGCCCACGTTCTGAGACGCACCCCGCGGTCCTCGAAGATGAAAGTCGAATTGTTTCGGGTTAAAGAATAATCCGTTCACACAGATCGATGCATCTGGAGGAGGGCCTTAATTGTTAGAATCGTGGATCTTCTGGACGATACTCGCCGCGACCATGCAATCGGTTCGAACGGCAGGCCAGAAACAACTCAATCAATCTGTCTCTGCTGAAAGTGCGACGCTTGCGCGGTATTTATTCGCCCTGCCGGTCATCTTGGGTTATGGCGCCTGGCTGTTTGAAGCCCGAGCGTTGCCGCCGGTAACCATCGCTTTTGGGCTCAAGGTGGTTGCTGCGGGCATCCTGCAAATTTTTGCGACCATCCTCCTCGTTCGATTGTTTGCCCGCCGCAACTTTGCAATTGGCAGTACCTATATTCGCCTTGAAATCGTCATTACGGCGCTGCTGGGTCTGACGTTGTTTGGGGATTTGGTGAATGCTTTAACCCTGCTCGGCATGATGGTCTGCACCGCCGGACTTATTTTGGTCAATACCAGCGGGGCGAGCGTGTCAGGCAGCTTTTGGGGGCGCGAGGCCGTCATGGGGCTCGCGGCGGCACTGGCCTTTTCTTTGACCTCGCTATTGGTTCGTGACGCCAGTTTGTCGCTAGGGCTTGCCTCGCCAGTTGCGGCGGCAGCACTGACGCTTTGCGTTATGGTGTTGGTGCAAACAGGACTGTGTTTAGGGTTAGTAGCCCGGCGCGGTCCGCGGGAGTTCAGTCAGCTTTTTAAGTACTGGCGGCTTGCTTTGTTCATTGGTTGCACCAGCGCGCTGGGCTCTATCGGCTGGTTTACCGCCTTTACCTTGGAGCAGGCGGCTGTGGTGAAAACGCTAGGCCAGGTTGAGTTGATTTTTGTGATGCTCATTTCGTATTTCTTTTTTAAGGAGCGCCCGACCCCGCGAGAGTGGCAAGGCATCTTGTTGGTTCTGCTCGGGGTGAGCGTTGTGCTTGGCGCGGACTGGTGATTGCTGAGCAAGAACGCTTCGTTGGTCGCAGGCGCGGTGAATTCAGGCGAAAATGCGTCGCCAATCGAGCGTGATACTGGCAGAATAGCGGCATGCGGGTGTAGCTCAGTTGGTAGAGCTCCAGCTTCCCAAGCTGGTTGTCGCGAGTTCGAATCTCGTCGCCCGCTCCAGAAATAATAGATAAAAGCGTCGCGCAGCGATTGGCTTTAGGACAAGACTATGACACTTGGCGTCTGGAAACCGGCTTCGGAGCAATCGCTCAGTATCACGAGTTTGACGGGGTTGCTCGAGCAGTTGCCCGTTGACGCGCTGCAAAGCCTTGAGGGGCTGACGGCGGATGCGTTTGCGGTGCAGCAGCGCTGGATCAAGCTGCCAGCACAAAGCTGGGCGCTGGCTGAGGCCTTATCCTTAGACCAAATCAGCCAGTTGATTCGATTTTTCACGCTGGCCGAATATCATTGGGCTGGTTGGGAAGCGGGCAAACTAAGTCCAGTCATTCCCTTGGTGGCTCAGCTTAAGCAGCGGGACGCGTTTGACGCCGCGTTTCGGCGCTGGATAAAAACCAACACCGATAACCGGTATTTACCCAATGGCGCGATCTTATAAGTGCCGTTAACTTTGGAGTCAGTCCTATGAGGACCGCCGAGATCCAACGGGATACGTTGGAAACGCAGATTTTTGCAAAGATTAATTTAGATGGCACGGGTGCGCGCAGTTTTTCAACTGGGCTGCCTTTCCTGGAGCATATGCTGGATCAGGTGGCTCGCCATGGACTGATCGATTTGCATGTGGTTGCCAATGGCGATCTTGAAATAGACGCGCACCATACGGTTGAGGATATTGGCATTGCACTGGGACAGGCGTTTTCAAAAGCCCTTGGCGATAAAATCGGGATCAAACGCTATGGCCATGCTTATGTGCCCTTGGATGAAGCGTTGTCTCGAGTCGTGGTGGACTTGTCGGGCCGGCCCGGGCTGAGCTTTAGAGTGCCCTTTAAACGCTCGCATGTGGGTGAGTTTGATGTTGACTTGTTTCATGAGTTTTTTCAGGGTTTCGTGAATCATGCTTTGATCACATTGCATGTCGATAATTTGTATGGCGACAATGCCCATCATCAAATCGAAACCGTATTCAAAGCCTTTGGCCGGGCGCTTAGGATGGCGCTTGAAACCGATGTTCGAATGCAGGACCAGTTGCCATCGACCAAAGGAGCCTTGTAAATGCTGGAGGTGATTCCCGCCATCGACTTAAAAGATGGTCTGGTGGTCAATTTAAAGCAGGGCAAGTTTGATCAGTCTACCGTTTACAGTGAGGACCCGGTTGAGACAGCCGGACGCTGGGTCGAGCAGGGCGCGTCGCGTCTCCATATCGTAGACCTGGACGGGGCGCTCGAAGGCAAGAATGTCAGCCAATCGGTGGTGGTTGAGATTGCTCAGCGTTTCCCTCGGCTGACGCTGCAGGTGGGGGGTGGCATTCGGTCCCAGGAGACAATCGAGGCCTATTTGGCGGCTGGCGTGGATTACTTAGTCTTGGGCACTAAGGCGGTTGAGATGCCGGAGTTTGTCGGTGAAATGTGTCAAGCCTTTCCCGGAAAAATGATTGTCGGCCTGGATGGGCTGAACGGTAAAGTCGCTATACAAGGCTGGAAAGTCGTAACGGATCACAAGGTCACCGATCTTGCGCGTCAATTTGAGCAGGTCGGGATCGCGGCGATTATCTATACCGACATCAATCGCGACGGCATGATGGGGGGCATTAATCTGCCGGCAACCCTTGCGCTTTCCGAGACGGTCAAGGTGCCCATTATTGCCTCCGGCGGCATCAACACCTTGTCGGATATTGAAGCCTTGGTCAAACTGCCGTCAAGATCAGTCGGCGGGATTACAGGTGTGATCACGGGGCGGGCAATCTACGAAGGCACGATGGACCTCCGCGCGGCGATTACCCTGAGTCAGGCGCCTTAAGGCTTCTCCGCTAAAATGTGCAGGCCCTTCAAAAGCGTGAGGGCTTGGTTTAACTGATAATCATTACCGACCACCTCTGCTGGTTCCTGCGCGCTGCCGGGTTCCGCTGCGTCATTACTTGGGGCATTTAAATGACCCGGCAAATCCCGTTCTTGCAGTCGGAACGGATTTGATTTCAGCTTCGTGACGGTTGATCGGTCTACCCAGAGGTCCGGAATGATGCCTTCTGCTTGGATCGAACGGCCGTTGGGCGTGAAGTAGAGGGCCGTTGTCAGCTTGATCGCCTTATCACTCGTTAATTGGAGAATGGTCTGGACCGAGCCTTTGCCAAAGGTTCGGGTGCCCATGACCAGCGCGCGCTGATGATCTTGTAAGGCACCCGCCACAATCTCGGATGCGGACGCAGAGCCTTCGTTGACGAGCACGATGATCGGCACGCCATCGATTACCACCGATTCAGTTGCACGAAAGGTTGCTGCGGCATTCTCTAATCGGCCCTCGGTATAAACAATGATGCCCTCTTTGATGAATAAATCGGATAACGCAACCGCTGCCTGCAGAACGCCGCCTGGATTATTCCGAAGATCAATCACAAGGCCGTGTAAGGGCGTGCTGCTACTGAGCGCATCAATGGCATCCCGCACTTCAGTGCCCGTATCGGCCTGAAACTGGGCAACCCGGACATAGCCGAAATGGGGCTCGAGCAATCTCTGGCGAACGCTTGCGATGTTGATCACCTCGCGCGTTAAGGTCACTTCAATGGGATTGGGTTCACCCTCTCGAACCACGCTCAAAGTCACGGTGCTGCCGGGCTCGCCGCGCATAATGGCAACCGCTTCGTTCACGCCAATACTGCGGATGGATTGCCCGCCAATCTCGATAATTAAGTCGCCGGAGAGGATGCCTGCTTTGGCGGCGGGGGTGTCATCGATGGGAGACACGACTTTGATCACGCCCGCCTCGGTACCGATCTCAATGCCAAGGCCACCATAATTCCCGGTGGTTGACTCTTGTAAGTCTTCGAAGGCATCCGCATCGAGAAACGCGGAGTGCGGATCGAGTTGGTCTAAGAGTCCTCGGATAGCGTTTTCCAACAGGGTCTTGTCATCGACTTCTTCGACATAGGCTTTCGAGATGCGATCAAACGCTTCGGCAAAAATCCGGAGTTCTTCAAGGGGCAGTCGGGCTTTTGGGGCCGCTTCATCAACGGCGGTGGCCTCTTCCCCCTGCGCGGTCAACGCAAAGCTCAGAGCGAGTCCCAAACAAATCGTTTTTAATATCATGTGATGGTCCTTGAATGGCACTGTCGCCGTGCGCGTTTAGCTTGTACGGTCTAATTCTACGTTGGTTCTACACCAGAGCAATGGATCAACCGGCGCGCCTTGATCTCGGATTTCGAAATAACTGCCGCTTTGTGCTTGACCACCGCTCTGGCCAACCTCTGAGATCGTTTGACCTGCCACAACCCAGTCACCAACCTCGGGATAGAGCACTTGATTATGACCATACAGACTCATGAAGCCGTCACTATGCCTGAGAATAATCAGTAATCCGAAACCCCGTAACCAATCTGCGAAAACCACCCGACCATAATGGATGGCTTTGACCTTGGTGCCACTCGGGGCCTCAATCATCAGACCATCCCAGCGCACACGGCCATTGAGCTTGCGTTCACCAAATCGGTGACGAATGTCGCCAGAAATCGGTAGGTCTAATTGTCCTCGACGGCTCACCATGGATTCGAAATCAACTGTGTTTGGGAGTTCAAGCGTGTTGCGTCTGATTTGTTCAAGCAGGGCAATGAGGTTGGATTCATTGAGCTTGAGCGCTTTTCGTTGGTCCTCGGCGGTGGCGAAAGCCGCGCGCAGCGCAGCCTCTGAGTTTGCGAGTTCGGCGCGGCCGACCTTGAGGGCGTCTGATTCTAAAATAATGGTGCTGGACGCCGCCTGTAGGGTCTGCAGTTCTTGGGCCAGCAAGGCCTCATTATCATTAAGGGCGGTTAAGACCGCTTCAAATTCAGCGACTTGTTCAAGCCTTGCTGAAGCAAGGTAGCGATAGTATTGCGCCATTCTCGATACTTGGTTGGGGTCTTCTTGATTTAATAAAACCCGCAGCATGCCATTTTTGCCAAGCCTGCTTGCCGCTAGCACGTGTTCTTTGATCAGTGCTTTTTTCTGATCGCGTTGAATTTCAAGACTGGCCTTGTGCTGCTGGAGCATCTCGGTTTGGGTCTGAGCGGCCAGCGCCGCTTTTTCAGCTTGTCTGAGTCGTTTTACAATCCGAGCAATTTTTTCATCCAGCGCCCGAATGGCGCGATTTTGCACTTGTTGATCGGCCCGAATGCTCGATTGATCTGACTCAACCTGTTGCAAGTTCTTTTTAAGATCAATGAGCTCCGCCTCGAGGGCTTGCTCATTATCGACCGCCTCGCCCCTGGCCAGTTGGCTGAGGGTGGCGATGAACACAAGCACCCAAAGGGTTCGAATGGCTTTGGGCATCATTAAGGCTTAATTGCCGGACTGGATCGATCGATCTCAGCAAGAGATTGCCCGGTCATTTCTTGCGGCGCCGGCAGATCCATCAGATCAAGCAGGGTTGGCGCAAGATCGCTGAGCACACCGCTAGAACGCAGGGCCAAGTCGCGAGGCCCGACATAAATAAGCGGAACCTGCTCGCAGGTGTGAGCGGTGTGCGGTTGGCCCGAGGCGTTGTCCATCATTTGCTCACAGTTCCCATGATCCGCCGTGATCAGTAGTTGGCCGCCTGCTGACTGCGCGGCCGCAACGACCTCACTAAGACATTGATCGAGGGTTTCGACCGCCATGATGGCCGCGGCGAGATTGCCGGTATGCCCCACCATATCGCCATTGGCAAAGTTGCAAACGATCAGTTTGTAATCCCCTTGTCGAATGGCATCACACAGGCGCCGGGTAACTTCTGGCGCGCTCATACTGGGCGCTAAATCATAGGTTGCAACATCTGGCGACGGCACCAAGATACGATCCTCTAAAGGGTAGGGCTGCTCACGACCGCAGGAGAAGAAAAATGTGACATGGGCGAACTTTTCAGTTTCAGCAATGCGCAATTGTTTGAAGCCAAGATCGGAAATGTATTCTCCGAGACTATTGGTCAGGGTTGCCGGTGGAAAGGCACAGGGCACTCGAAGGTTTTCGGCGTATTGCGTAAGGGTTGTAAACTGAGCAAGTTTTGGTCGGCGCTTTCGATCAAATCCTCCAAACTGCTCAGAGACGAAGGCGTCAGTAAGCTGACGAGCCCGATCCGCTCTAAAATTCATAAATAAGACTTGATCGCCATCAATCAGGGGTCGGGGACGCGACCCTGCGTTAATCACCGTCGGTTCGACGAACTCGTCGGTTTCACCGCGGGCGTAAGCCGCCTCAAGCGCCGCCAGCGGTGTTTCAAAGATCCATGGGCCATCGCCCGAGCAAATCACGTTGTAAGCCTGTTGTATCCGATCCCATCGATTGTCTCGATCCATGGCGTAGTAGCGGCCCGAAATCGAAGCAATTTGGCCAATGCCCAAGTCATTCAGGCGGTCCGTTAATGTTTCGAGGCTGGATTGCGCAGATTTTGGTGCGACATCCCGGCCATCTAAAAAGGCATGAACTTGGATGTCTTGAACGCCTTGTTGCTGAGCCGAACGGATTGCGGCGTAAATTTGATCTTCATGGCTATGAACACCGCCCGGTGAGAGTAGGCCGAAAACGTGTAAGGTGCGCCCAGACTGGGCAAGGCCTGCAAAGCTCTCGTTCAAAACGCGGTTGTTGAAAAAGCTTTGGTCGCGAATGGCTTCGTTGATTCGTGTGAACTCTTGATGAACCACTCGACCCGCGCCTAAATTCATGTGCCCGACTTCGGAATTGCCCATTTGGCCTTCGGGTAAGCCGACGTCGAGGCCAGAGCCAGAAACCAGGCTATGGGGCGCGCTTTGATACAGGCTATCGAGAAACGGCGTGTTGGCGAGCGCAATCGCGTTGGCGTCGGAGGCATCTCGATGGCCAAAGCCATCGAGGATGATCAAAGTGGTTGCGGCTTGCATGGGCGTGCCTTCGTTGACGGAGCAAGAATGTTTCAAGACAGTTTAACGGGTATTGCGTGGCCGATAAATATACGCAGAGGTTAGTGCCTCTCGAGTGCAGGGTGTATAATCTCGCCGTCAAAAGAAAGGGGCTCGGTTGTTTTGCAGCAAGTCATTGAATTTATTAGTCAACATCCTGTGCTCGTGGGGCTGTTTTTCACCCTGGTGGTTGCGCTCATTATTACAGAACGTAAAAAAGGGGGCGAGTCGATCACCGCTCAAACCCTCGTGCGCTTGGTGAATAAAGATAATGCGGTGGTCATTGATCTTCGGGATAAGAACGAGTTCACGGTAGGGCACATTGCGGGCGCCGTCAGTCTGCCGTACACCAGTTACGCAACCCGCGGGGATGAGTTGAGTTCGTATAAGGATCGGCCAGTGGTCTTGGTTTGTAAAATAGGTCAACACTCGAGCGCAATCGGCAGCAAGCTGATCAAGGCGGGTTTCACGGATATCAAGCGTCTTTCTGGGGGCATGACCGAATGGGTCGGCGCCGGCCTCCCAGTTGTTAAATAACGCTGATTCCTAGCGGCGGAGATCAATGATGGCCCAAGTATCGCTTTATACCACTCGATTTTGCCCCTTCTGCATCCGGGCAAAAATGTTGCTGGAGGCTAAGAACGTGACCTATACCGAAGTTCCGGTGGACGCTGATCCAGCCGAGCGCCGTCTTATGGCAACGCGTGCTGGTGCGAACACCGTGCCTCAGATATGGATCGGGGAACAACACATTGGGGGCTGTGATGAGCTCTATCAACTCGAGCGAGCAGGCCTGCTTGATGGCCTATTAGGAGAGCATTATGAGTGAGTCAACTGCGGCAGCGGATCAGCAGCCGAAATTTGCCATCCAGCGTATTTATCTGAAAGACGTGTCCTTTGAGTCGCCGAGTTCGCCCGGTAGCTTTCGGTCTGCACCGAAGCCCTCGGTGAATCTTGATCTCAATGCGCGTCATGTCGCAATCGAGGCGGGGCTTTGGGAGGTCATTCTTTCTTTAACGCTGACGGCAAAAGATGAATCGGACAAGACGCTGTATTTGGCGGAGGTTCAGCAGGCTGGGATTTTTGTGATCGACGGCCTGGACGAGGCGGCCAAAGATCATATGTTGGCGAGCTTTTGCCCGAATATTTTATTCCCCTATGCCCGGGAGAATATCGACTCGCTCATTATCAAAGGCAGTTTCCCGCCGCTGATGTTGGCGCCGGTTAACTTCGATGCCCTGTACGAGCAGGCGAAGTTAGCACGCGAACGAGAGGCCGCATCCGTTCAATAAAAACTATTGAAATCCTGCTGTCGAAACGCCTCAAACAAAACGATGGCCGCCGCATTAGAGAGATTGATCGAACGGCTGCCCGCGCGCATTGGGATGGTGATGACGCCTGAGAACGCGTCAGAAAACATTAGGGCCTCGGGTATGCCCCGGGTTTCGGGTCCAAACGTTAAATAGTCATTTTCCTCATACTGAAATTGGTCATACCGGGTTGCGCCCTTCGTACTGACGGCGATGAAGCGCGCTGGGCCGGCGCTTGCCTTGAGCGCATCAAAGGATGGATGAACGGTCACGCTGGCAAAGTCTCGGTAATCCAGCGCGGCCCGTCGCAATAGTTTTTCTTCTAAGGTAAAGCCCAAGGGTTCAACGAGATGCAGTCGCGCGCCGGTATTCGCGCACAGCCGCATAATATTGCCGGTGTTCGGTGGGATTTCAGGCTCATAGAGCACGACGTTCAGCATGACTTTGGCCCTTGTTACTCAAGCAGTGTATCAGTCTTCTGAGCCTGCGCTATCCATATCGAGTTCCTGCATTTTTCGAGTGAGCGTATTTCGTCCCCAGCCCAGCAATATCGCAGCATCGCGCTTTCGGCCGGAGGTATGGGCAAGGGTCGCCTCAATCAGGACGCGTTCAAACACGGGCAAAGCGCCGCCAAGCAGACCGTCGTCGCCCAAATCATTTGCGAGCAATCGGTTTTCAGCCCATCGGCCGAGCAGCTGATGCCATTGATCCGTCCCACTGTTTACGGTCTCTGGTTCGGTGTGCCGGAGTTCCGGCGGCAGATCGCTTAAGTGAACGTCTCGGCCGGTTGCCATAACCGTAATCCATCGGCAAAAATTCTCGAGCTGACGGACGTTGCCTGGCCAAGGCAAACTGCAGAGATACCGAAGGGTTTCCGGTAGCATGATCTTGGTTTCTTCACCGAGTTCCTGAGCGGCTGTCTTTAGAAAGTGCGCAAGTAGCGGCGGAATGTCTTCACGACGATCCTCTAAATTGGGCAGATGAAGCCGGATCACATTGAGGCGATGAAATAAATCTTCCCTAAACCGGTTTTCAGCGACCAGTGATTGCAGGTCTTGATGGGTTGCTGCAATGATGCGGACGTTCGCTGTTCTGGGCTCATGTCCTCCCACCCGATAAAACTTACCATCGGATAAGACGCGCAATAATCGAGTTTGGGTTTCAGCCGGCATATCCCCGATTTCATCCAGGAACAAGGTGCCGCCGTTGGCCTGCTCAAACCGGCCGATGCGAACTTGATTGGCGCCAGTAAAGGCGCCTTTTTCATGACCGAAGAGCTCGGATTCAATGAGGTCCCGGGGAATGGCGGCCATATTTAAGGCGACAAACGGGAACTCTCGTCTTGGACTGTGCCGATGCAAGGCATTCGCCACAAGTTCCTTGCCGGTACCCGATTGGCCGTTAATTAAAACCGTGACATGTGACCTGGATAAACGCCCGATGGCTCTGAAAACCTCCTGCATTGCGGGTGCTTTGCCGATCATCTCGTTGGATGGATCCTCTTCCTGCTCGGTCAGGCCGCCCTGTCGATCTTGAATATTGGCCAAAGCCCTTTTCACAACTGATACGGCTTCGTCTACTTCAAATGGCTTCGGGATATACTCGAACGCGCCACCTTGAATTGAAGACACCGCGCTGTCTAAATCCGAATGTGCCGTCATGATGATCACGGGTAAGTCAGGACAGGTTTGTTTGATTTCGGCAAGCAATGCCAAACCATCCATGCCGTGCATGCGGATATCGCTGATAATGACCTCGGGTTTTTCGGTCTTGAAGGTTTCAAGCAGATCTTCTGCTGAGTTGAAGCACGTGACGTCCAAACCTTCTTTGCTCAGCGCTTTATCGAGGACCCAACGGATTGATTTTTCGTCATCGGCAACCCAGACCCGGTTCATTGCAATCATGATTGGGCAACCTCTAAAGGAATGATCAAGCTGAATTGGGTCCGGCCGCGGTCTGAGCTGAACTCAAGAACGCCCTTGTGCCGATGCACAATGGCGTGGGCAACGCTTAGGCCGAGCCCGGTGCCGTCCGGGCGTCCGGTAATCATTGGCATAAACAGGTTGTCCCGAAGTGCTTCAGGGATGCCCGGCCCGTTGTCGATGATATCCACCTTTAAAACATTGCGATGTCGCACCGATGCGATGGTGAACTGACGCTCTGTGCGGGTAACCAGTTTAATTGTGGCGTTCGTTGTTTTCTCAAGCGACTGCATCGCATTACGGATGATATTGAGGATCGCTTGAAAGATTAGGTCGGGGTCCATCAGCGTTTCGGGAATCGATGGGTCATAATCTCGATTGATCGTGAGCGTCGTTGCGGTCTCAAGTTCAATGAGTTTTCGCGCTCGTTCAAGAATTTCGTGGATGTTGCCTGGTATAAATTCGGAGGGCTTGTTCGGGCCCAGTAATCGATCCACGAGGGTCTTCAGGCGATCGGTCTCCTCGATAATAATCGCGGTATATTCTTTAAGCTCGTTTGAGTCGAGTTCTTCGTGTAGCAGTTGAGCCGAGCCGCGAATACCGCCTAGCGGATTTTTAATTTCGTGCGCGAGTCCGCGGATCATCTGCTGGGTGCCCTCTTGATGTTCCCGGTTAAGGTTGTCGCGATCGATTCGTAGATATCGATCGAGTGCAATGACCTCGATCAGTAGTCCAGCTTCACTGGGTTCGGGTAGCGGCGTGACCGTGAGATCAACGGTAATGTACGCGCCGCCAAGCAGTTCTATCTGAGCTTGTCTTTGGGTGTAAAGTTGATTGTTCTTGAGCGCTTCTCGCAGCAATGGTTCAAAGGAGAGCCAGCCAGGCACCTGAAAAGACAGGGGCTTGTCGAGCGCGCGCTTTTCCGATAACTCGAAAAGGCTTTCAGCAGATTGGTTGATCCGAACCAGGTTCAAGTTTCGATCGAGCAGCAGGACGGCCGTGGTCAAGTTATCAATGGCGGTTTGGTCCATAAGCTGTCGGTAATGTTGTGATGATTGTTGGAATGTTTGATTCATGCCAGTTTAAAAGCAAGATCCGCACCAATTAAAAAAGGCGCAGGATCCCTGATTTAGAGTGGCAGGGCCAGGGGTTTCGCGAGTTTACCGCACCAATTTGGTGCGCTCAAGGTTATTGGCGTGAAATATAGCGCCGAACATCAAGGTCAAGGGGGGCTGATCGACTGATCTCTCGACCGGTTTTTACCTCTTTAACGATCAAATAAAAAGTGTGCAGCCCGCGGGGGACGGCTTGCACGATGGTTTCACCGGGGGCTGCGGCGGCTCTGATTTGGCCATCCTCAGTTTCGATGTAGAGGGCATGGTGCTTTGCGAGTCTCGGTTTAACCTGCACATTAAAAGGCAGTTGTCCGGCAATGGCCTGAACTTTTGGCTCACCCAAGCTCGACACCAGGCGCAAACGATAGCTCGGGTCATCCTGCACCGCCGCGGTAAACGATCCTGTGGTGAGCAGAAGGGCTGCGAAAATAAGGTTGAGGATCAGACGGGCCATGGCATTATCCGATTGATGACGGTTTAAACAGTATAAAACAAAGTGGCGGAAAGCCAGCTTAGAAAAAATCGGTAGGCGCAGAGGATGCTGGATTGGCAGTGGTAATCGGGATTGCCAGCGTTTGCCTTGTCGAAGAAGTGCTCGAGCACGCCCTTAAGGGGTGCTCGAGCGGTTGGATCAGGCCAGTGCTTCTTTGCTGGTCTTGATGATGGCGGCGGCGACCTTATAAGGGTCGGCATTAGAGGCGGTTCTTCGGTCCTCTAAGCGGCCTTTCCAGCCATCCACCACGGTGCTGACGGGGATGCGAATGCTCGCGCCACGGTCGGAGACACCATAGCTGAACTGATCGATCGACTGTGTTTCATGCTTGCCCGTTAAGCGCTGGTCATTGTAGGCACCATAAACGCTCATGTGACGCTCGATGTGACGCCCAAAGTTTTCACAAATTTTTGTAAAAACGGCTTCGTCACCGAGATCCCGCATGGCGGCGTTGGAGAAGTTCGCGTGCATGCCAGAGCCATTCCAGTCCGTATCGCCAAGGGGTTTGGGATGATAATTAATGGCGTAGCCGTATTTCTCGCCCGTACGCTCGAGCAGGTAGCGCGCTAGCCAAATTTGGTCCCCCGCATCATGCGCGCCTTTGGCGAAAATTTGGAATTCCCACTGCCCGGTTGCAACTTCAGCGTTGATCCCTTCGACGTTGAGACCGGCCTCGAGGCAGATGTCCAAGTGCTCTTCGACGAAATCTCGGCCGAAGGTGTTGCTCGCGCCAACACTGCAGTAGTAGGGGCCTTGAGGTCCAGGGAAGCCGCCACGAGGAAAGCCAGGTGGTAAATCGGTGTCGGTATCCCACAAGAAGTACTCTTGCTCAAAACCGAACCAAAAATCAGCATCATCGTCATCGATCGTTGCCCGTCCGTTGGAAACATGGGGGCTACCATCGGGATTTAAGACTTCTGTCATGACAAGATAGCCATTGTTGCGATCGGGATCGGGGATGATGGCAACAGGTTTGAGTAGGCAGTCTGAGCTGCCGCCCTCGGCTTGTTCGGTCGAGCTGCCATCGAAGACCCACATTGGACAGTCTTCAAGCTTGCCCGAGAAGTCAGATCGAACCATTGTTTTGCTGCGTAGGCTTTGGGTGGGCTCATAGCCGTCGAGCCAGATATATTCTAATTTTGCCTTCATCATTGAGTTAACTCCTTGGTTTGTAACGAAGGTCCTGTGCTCGCAACGTCGCCAGCCAGACCCTTCGCGGGTTGAAAACGGTAAAGCCCCAACACTTGGCTTTGCTTGGGTAAGAAAAAGCAAAGACTATGCCATGAGCTAAAAGGGTTTAAGTAACTGATACCTATCGTATTTATCGGAAGTAAAGATTCAGCGGCGGCCATTTTGCACCAAAATAGCGCGCTGAATAACAGGCTCGCACCAAAATAGAGCAATAACGGCCATTAGCGTCTTAGACGATTTGGCCCAAGGGTTCTTGTCCTTCAGGCGGCATAAAATTGATGATCGTTGATGCCAAACCGCTATCGCCTGAAATCCTTGATGACCTTGTTGCCCAGAATCCTCGCACCGGAGGCGGATTTCAGTATAATCCCGCTCCTTCGGCCCTTAAGCCTTTTCGGATTGCTCGTTATGTCTCAAAATCTACGCAATGTCGCTATCATAGCGCACGTTGACCATGGAAAAACAACCTTGATCGACAAGTTGCTATCGCAGGCCGGCGCCCTGCAGCGAGGAGATGAAAGCGGCGAGCGTTTGATGGATTCCAATGACCTCGAAAAAGAACGCGGCATTACCATCCTTGCGAAAAATACTGCGTTAGATTGGCGCGGCGTGCGCATCAATATTGTTGATACGCCCGGTCACGCTGATTTTGGCGGTGAGGTCGAGCGGATCTTGAGTATGGTCGACTCGGTTCTATTGCTCGTTGATGCGGTCGAAGGGCCCATGCCGCAAACCCGGTTTGTGACCCGAAAGGCGTTTGAAAATAAACTCAACCCTATTTTAATGGTTAACAAGATCGATCGTGACGGCGCCCGGCCAGACTGGGTGATTGATGAAGTCTTTGAGTTGTTCGATCAATTGGGTGCAACCGAAGAGCAGCTCGACTTTCCCGTCGTTGTCGGCTCTGCAATGCAGGGGATTGCAGGTCCGAGTCGCGATGATTTAGGGTCAGACTTAAGTTATTTGTTGGACCTGATTGTTGATCAGGTGCCACCACCGCAGGTTGAAGAAAGTGGCCCACTCCAAATGCAAATCAGTGCGTTGGACTACAACAGCTATGTCGGGCTCATCGGTCTTGGCCGCATCACCCGAGGTGAGATTCGAAAGGGTCAGAGTGTGGCGGTGGTGAATGCCGAAGGCCAAGTTAAGAAGGGCAGAATTCTGCAGGTAATGGGCTTTTCTGGATTAAGCCGCGTTGAAATCGAATCCGCCAGTGCCGGTGATATCGTTTGTGTATGCGGTATCGATGGTTTGAAGATTTCAGACACCTTGTGTCAGGTCGATCAGCCTGAGGCGTTACCAGCCTTGGTGGTTGATGAGCCAACCATCTCGATGACGTTTCAGGTCAACACGTCGCCTTTCTCCGGTCAGGATGGGAAGTTCGTAACCAGTCGAAATTTAAAGGATCGTTTAGAGCTTGAGTTGCAATACAACGTGGCGTTGCGAGTTGCCCCGGGCGATACGGCCGATAAGTTTGTGGTGTCGGGTCGAGGTGAGCTGCATTTGGGGGTTCTCATCGAGACCATGCGCCGGGAAGGGTATGAACTTGGTGTGTCGCGTCCAGAAGTGATTCTCAAGGAGGTCGATGGCGAGATTCATGAGCCCTTCGAAAATCTGAGTATCGATTGCGAGCAGATACACCAAGGCGCCATCATGGAAGTGATTGGCACCCGCAAAGGCTCACTCAGTAACATGGTCCCGGATTCAAAGGGACGGGTTCGGCTGGACTTTGTCATTCCAACTCGCGGTTTAATTGGCTTTCGATCGGAATTCATGACCTTGACCTCCGGTGGCGGGATCATCAGTAGCGTGTTCTCCCACTACGACTTGCGTTCAGGCGAAGACATCAACTCAAGACGCAACGGTGTTTTGGTCTCCATGGTGAGTGGCAAGAGTTTAGGCTTTAGCTTGTTTAACCTGCAGCCCAGAGGAAGACTCTTTATCAATCCGAACGAAGCGATCTATGAAGGCATGATTGTTGGAATTCATTCCCGAGGGAATGACTTGCCCGTCAACCCGATTAAAGGCAAGCAGTTGACCAATGTGCGGGCATCGGGCACCGATGAAAATATTGTGCTGACGCCGCCGGTGAAGTACACCCTGGAGCAGGCAATTGAATTTATCGATGATGACGAACTGGTTGAAATCACGCCGAACCATATCCGGCTTCGAAAGAAGCTGCTCACTGAAAATGAGCGAAAACGCGCGTCACGAGCCAAAGTCGAATAATTCATGCAGCCACTGTTCCCGGAGATAAAACCGCACGCGCGGCATCGATTACAGGTTGATGCGTTGCACAATCTTTATGTTGATGAGAGCGGTAATACCGCTGGGCTGCCGGTTGTTTTTCTCCACGGCGGCCCTGGCAGTGGCTGTGAGTTTGATAGCCGCAGGTTCTTTGATCCCGCAGTGTATCGTATTATTTTGGTTGATCAGCGTGGATCGGGTCGCGCAACGCCTCAGGGCGAGACCGAACACAATACGCTTCACAACCTGATACAAGACCTAGAGCAGATCCGTGAACTGCTTGCGGTGCCCGCTTGGGTGGTCTTTGGTGGTGGCTGGGGCAGCACCCTCGCGCTGGCTTACGCAGAGCATTATCCTGCGCAAGTCCTTGGCCTAATCTTGAGAGGCGTTTTCCTTGGGCGCCAGGCTGACATTGACTGGATCTATAAAGACGGCGCGAATGCTTTTTTCCCAGAGCATTGGGCGGACTTTATGGCGCCGATATTGAGCGTTGAGCCAAAGGCGCCGTGTGAAAGCTACCGCGAGCTTATGGCCTCAGGTAATGATTTGATTCGTATGACAGCCGCCAAAGCCTGGTCTGTTTGGGAGGCGCATTGCGCCAACCTGCACCCCAATGCGCGCCTACTGAATCACTATGCCGCGCCTCAGAGGGCCCTGACGCGGTGTCGTATCGGCACCCACTATATGGTGAACGGGTGCTTCCTCGAGCCAAATCAAATCTTGGCGCAAGCCGGTCAGCTAAAAGACATTCCCGGTATTATTGTGCAAGGTCGATTTGACGTGCTGACGCCGATGGCGGCGGCCCATGCGTTGCAAGCACATTGGCCAAGCAGTGAGATCCTGGTTGTTAGAGAAGCAGGACATTCCGCAACCGAGCCTGCGATGATCGATGCGCTGCTGCGGGCAACTAAAATGCTTGCCCAGCGCCTTGATTCGCCTGGTAAAGGCCGTCTGTGAAAGCGCTGATTCAGCGGGTCAGCACCGCCTCGGTCACGGTTGCAGGCGAAACAGTGGGTAAAATTGAACGCGGGCTACTGGTGTTTCTCGGCGTGGAAAAACCAGACACACAAATCATCGCGCAAAAGTTATTGAGCAAGGTCCTACGCTACCGGGTCTTTAATGACGCGGCGGGGCATATGAATTTGGACGTCGCCCAAGTTGACGGCAGTCTTTTAATTGTTTCGCAATTCACGCTGGCAGCCGATACCCAAAAAGGACTGCGCCCCTCATTCTCCTCGGCGATGCCGCCGTCGGATGCCGAAGTGCTTTATGAATTCTTTGTGGCTGAAGCCGCTTTGGTGCTGCCGGTTGCAACCGGTCGATTTGGTGCGGACATGCAAGTACGTCTGGTGAATGACGGGCCGGTGACCTTCTTACTGTCGGCAGATTAGCGGACGCTGATTTCGCGCGTTGCTAGACCTCTGTTTCTGATTTCGATTCTGGGTCTTTCGGCACCAAAAGATTCCCAAAAATGATGCCGGCTTCAAACAAGAGCCACATGGGGATTGCCAGTAATACTTGCGAGACAACGTCCGGCGGCGTCAGCAACATGCCCACAATAAAGCAGCCCACTATGACAAAGGCCCGTTTCTCTTTGAGTTTTTCGGTTGTGGTTGCCCCGGACCATATCAGTAACAGGGTTGCGATTGGAATTTCAAACGCGATACCAAATGCAAAAAATAGCTTGAGAACGAAATCAAGATATTGATTGATGTCCGTCATAATCGTGACGCCTGTTGGCGCGATACTGGTGAAGAAAGCAAAGATCAGCGGGAATACGACAAAGTAGGCAAAGGCCATGCCGGCGTAAAACAGAACAATGCTGGATGCAAGCAGCGGGCCTGCCAACCGTTTTTCATTGGCGTAGAGGCCCGGCGCAACGAAAGCCCAGATCTGATGCAGGATGAACGGAATCGCGATAAAGATGGCGAGGACCAAGGCGAGTTTAAAGGGCGTTAAAAAGGGAGACGCCACTTCGGTGGCAATCATGGTCGCGCCCTCTGGTAGGAAAGCGCGCAAGGGGGATGACACGACGCTGTAAAGGTCGTTGGCGAAAAAAAACAATGGTATAAAAATTACCAAAATAAAGCCCGCAATTTTGAGTAAGCGGCTTCGAAGTTCGATGAGGTGTTCGATTAAGGGCTGGCCCTTAGTGCTGTCTGCGGGGTCACTCTGCTCGGTCATTGGGCGTCCGCTTGCTCTGGGTGACAGAGTTGGTTGGGCGAAGTGCTGACGCTTGTTGGGTTGCGAAGGCGGCGGCATCTTGCGTGGTCTGAGCGATCGCGGCTTTTGATTTTTCTATTTCCTTAAGAATGGCTTCGTTGTGAAGCTGCTGTTTAATTTCATCAGCACCGATACCGCGTTCGATTTCTGATCGGAGATCGCTGAAGCCTTTCTTGAATCGGCCAACCCAAAGAGCGATTGAGCGAATGGTCTGAGGCAGTTGCTCTGGGCCGATAACGATGAGGCTCACGACGCCGATAATCAGTAATTCGGGAAAGCCAATATCAAACATGGGTTAAGACTTTTCTTTATCCGCCGCGTCAGGGGTTAAATCGCTTGGCTCACTGGCATCAGGCGCTGCATTTTTGGCTTCATCGGATTCGGGTTTATCCTCGTCTGAGACGGCGTTCTTGAAGCCTTTGATGGCCGACCCGAGGTCAGTGCCCATGTTTTTCAGCTTCTTTGTCCCGAAAACTACGAGCAAAATAATGAGGATAATAATGAGTTCTGTTGGTCCAGGCATAGGTTACTCCGCACTCGTTAAGGGTCGAGATTTCTTTTCCTCGATGCCAGAGGTGCCTTCTCGGCGTCGTAGTTCAGTCAATACGGCCTCTGGTGTAAGGTCATTATGCGCCAGTAAAACCAGCGTGTGAAACCAAAGATCCGCCATCTCTGAGATTAAGCGGTCGCGAGCGTCATCGGGTCCTTGATTCTTTGCCGCGAGAATCAATTCAATACTCTCCTCGCCGACCTTCTCTAGGATCTTATCAAGCCCAGCTTGATGCAAGCTGGCAACGTAGGAGTGCTCAGGGTCCGCAAGGCGTCTTGAAACAATAACCTTAAATAGTTCTGAAAGCGTGTCAGGCATCCGAGTAGATCTCCGCGGGATCTTTGATCATGGGAGCGGTTTCTATCCACTCGCCATCTTGATATTGCCGATAAAAACAATGGGCGCGCCCAGTATGACAGGCGATACCGCCGACTTGCTCGACTTTTAATAATAGCACATCGCCATCGCAGTCTAGGTGCAGGCTCTTGATTTCCTGGAAATGGCCTGATTGTTCTCCTTTGTGCCAAAGGGCTTGTCGGGATCGAGAGTAGTAATGGGCGTGGCCTGTTTCGAGGCTCCGCTCAACCGCGAGCGCGTTCATCCACGCCATCATCAAGACCGATTCGGTTTGGTGGTCAACTGCTATGGCGGCAATGAGACCCGCCTCGTTAAAGCGTAATGCGGATAAGACAGTGCTTTCGGTCATGGAATTAGCCTTTTCCTTTGAGGATTTGTTGGAGGCCGACGCCGCCAATGATGATACTTGTGACAGACAGTCCTGAGGTGACATCACCGCCCAAGCTCGGATTGATTAAAAGACCGATCGCGGCGAGGCTCAGAAGTAAAATACCGAACTGCCGGGTTTGGCGCTGGCTCTGTTGTTCAAGCGCGCGTTGAACGCTCGTGAGCTTTTGGCTCTGCCGTTTTTGGGAGGCCGTGATCAGATCGATTCGGCCCGGGGCAAGTAAGAGGTTTCTCGGCAAGTTGGGTAGCGCTTGGACCAAGTCCGGGGCGAGGTCTTTGAGTTCTGCTAAAAGGTCCGGCAAGCTCGTTTTTTGGGCGCGCCAGCGCTGCATGAAGGGCGCCGCGGTCGCCCAAAGATCTAAATCGCCGTAAAGGTGACGGCCAATGCCTTCAATGTTGAGTAGCGTCTTTTGCAATAACACGAGCTGAGGCTGAATCTCCATTTCAAAGTCCCTTGCTGCGCTAAATAGGGCGATTAGGAGCTTGCCGAATTCGATTTCAGACATGGTTTTACCAAAAAGCGGCGCGCAAACGGCTTTGATAACCGCCTCGAACGCATCCGCATCAATATGATCGGGGACCCAGCCGCTGTCGATATGGGCCTCGGCAATATCGCGGTAATCTTCATTGAAGAACGCAATCAAATTACGGCCGAGATAGTTTCGGTCGTCCCGAGTCAGCGCGCCAATGATGGCGCAGTCCAGGGCAATGTATGTTGGGTTCTCAGGGTCGGTGACATTCACCAAAATGTTGCCTGGATGCATGTCAGCGTGGAAGAAGTTGTCGATGAAAACCTGGGTGAAGAAGATCTCAACGCCTAAATTAGCGAGGCGTTCTAGGTTCACATTGGCCTGAACCAATTGTTCTCGATCGCTGATCACAATGCCGTGAACGCGATCCATGACAATCAGATTGTCACGGGTGAAGGTTGTATGGATTTTGGGTACCAACAGTTTGCCCCGAGGCAGCCAAAGCGCGCGCAATTTGATGGCGTTAGCGGCTTCTTGCGCAAAGTCTAGTTCCGCGAGGATGACGTGGCGATAGTCTCGAACAATCTGAAACAAATGCAGGCGGCTCGCGTCCGGTAAGGCTTTGTTCAGAAGTGCCGCGAGGCTCTCAAGGAGCGTAAGGTCTTTGAGGATCAGGGCTTTAATACCCGGGCGTCTGAATTTGATGACAATTTGCGTGCCGTCAAGGAGCGTGCCCTCATGGACTTGAGCGATCGACGCCGCGGCGAGGGGAATTGGATTGATCGTTTGAAAGTGCGACTCAAAGTAATCGCCGAGCCCAGCCTTGATGGTGTTTAGAGCCAGTGTTGAATCGATGCCGGGCACCTGATCTTGAAGACTTGCGAGTTCATCACTAACGGAATCCGGCAGCACATCTCGCCGGGTCGACAGGAGTTGGCCGAGTTTGATAAAAGCAGGCCCCAATTCGATAAGGGCTAGTTTTAAATCCGTGCCGACGTTCGGGTTTGGCGCGGGTTTTAGGCGCAGCGGAAGCAGTAATACGGTAAGCCAAAACGGTAGCCGCAAGCCCAGGGTCGATAATCGATCAAGACGATATTTGCTCGCAACGCGGGCAAGTCTGGCAAGACCGCTTATCGAGATGCTAAGGGGCTTCATTCACAGCTCAGACGCAAAAGCGGGGTTTGTCGCCGTCTTCTCATCTTGAAAAGGGGCCTCGCCATAATGAATCGCGGCAACGCCGCCCAATAAATTATCGTATCCAACGCCAGCAAAGCCCGCTGTTTGGAGCATAGACTTCAGGGTCTCTTGGTCTGGGTGCATTGCGATGGATTCCACCAAATATTGGTAGGGGCTCGCATCCCCGGTAATCCATTGCCCGACTTTGGGCCATAAACCTGAAAATTTTTGATACAGGGGCGCAAGACCAGGATGGGTTAACTTAGAAAACTCCAAGATGACCAGGCGTCCGCCAGGTTTAAGGGCCAAGCGCATCGCCCGTAACGCCTTTTCCTTGTCCGTCACATTACGAAGGCCAAAGCCGATGATTGCGGCATCCAAACTTTGATTTGGCAGTGGCAGAAGTTCTGCATCGCCTTGGATGAACATTAAGCTTGCGTGACCCGCATCGATCAGGCGGTCTCGGCCGACGCGCAACATGTCTGCATTAATATCACACAACAAGACTTGGCCTGTTGGCCCGACGCGCTTGGAAAGTAGGATCGATAGGTCGCCGGTTCCCCCGGCAAGGTCAAGCACGGTATCGCCAGGTCTTGCTCGGGTCATCTCAACCGCCATCCGTTTCATTAAGCGATGACTGCCAAGGGACATCACATCATTCATGATGTCGTATTGGCCAGCAACTTTTCTGAAAACCTCGGCAACTCGGTCGGCTTTTTCGGATTTCGGAACCTTTTGAAACCCGAAGTGTGTTTGTTCTTCTGACATGGCGTTAAGATTTAAGGTGACGTGACAATATTGTACACCCTAGAAAACGGCCAGGGTTAATTGAGCGCAATAAACAAAGGCTCTCGAGACGCGTTGGCGGCGCGCAATCGGTCAAGATATGCCTGCCAGTAGTCGGCCTCGCGCGCGGCGAGGTCAAAAAGATATTCCCAGCTGAATATGCCCGAGTCGTGGCCGTCCGAGAATTCGATGCGAATCGCGTAGTGCCCTTGGGGGATGATATCTTTGAAGGAAACCAGTTTCTTGCCTGTCTGTAAAACAGATTGCCCGGGTCCATGACCTTGGACCTCCGCCGAAGGAGAATGCACCCTTAAGTACTCGGCGGATAATTGAAAGGTGTCAGCCGCGTAACGAAGTTCTAATAGGGCGGACTTACGATGAACTTTTATCTCAAGCGGCTGCAAGGGAAATCCTTTAATTTAAAGTATGTAGCGACTGAGGTCATCGTCTTCAGCAAGGTCCGATAACTGCATCCGGACAAACTCGGCATCAATGGAGATTTGCTGCTGGTCGTTATCAAAGGCGAATTCTGGGCCATCAAACGACACATCTTCGAGCAATTTTTCAATGACGGTATGCAGCCTTCGGGCGCCGATGTTTTCAATGCGTTCGTTTACCTGCCACGCGATGGTTGCAATCTCTCGAATACCCTCTGCGGTGAAGACGAGCTTCACGTTTTCAGTTTGCAGTAGGTGCTGATATTGCTCCGTAATGGAATGATCGGGCTCCTCGAGGATTCGTTGAAAGTCGTCAATGCTCAAGGGCGAGAGCTCAACACGAATGGGCAATCGGCCCTGCATCTCTGGAATCAAATCAGATGGCTGGCTGAGGTGAAACGCGCCAGAGGCAATAAAAAGGATGTGGTCGGTTTTGATGATGCCGTATTTGGTTGTAACGTTTGATCCTTCGATTAGGGGTAGTAAATCGCGCTGAACGCCTTCTCTGGACACATCGCCCCCAGAGTGGGCCGCGCTTTTCGCAATTTTATCGATTTCGTCAATAAAAACGATGCCGGTTTGCTCCACCGCCTCAACGGTTGCTTGCCGAAGTTGATCATCGTCAATGAGGCGAGCACCCTCTTCTTCTTGCAGTTGTTTTAAGGCGGCCTTGACCGACATCCTTTGCGGTTTCGAGGTGTTGGGCGAAAGATTGGAGAACATGCTTTGCAGCTGGCTGGTCATCTCCTCCATGCCGGGTGGCGCCATAATCTCGACACCCGCTTTGGGCGCCTGCAACGTGAGTTCGATTTCTTTATCGTCTAATTCGCCTTCTCGGAGTTTCTTACGCAGTAATTGTCGGGTCGATGAGTCTTTGGTGTTGGCATCCCCATCTGTTCTTGCTGGCGGTAATAAAACATCTAATATTCGCTCTTCTGCGGCATCTTCGGCTCGGGGTTTTGCCTCTTTAATGAGTCGCTCCCGTAGCATCTTAAACGCTGACTCGGTTAGATCCCGGATAATTGACTCGACGTCTCGGCCAACGTATCCGACCTCGGTGAATTTGGTTGCTTCGACTTTAATGAAGGGTGCTTCCGCCAAGCGCGCGAGTCGTCTTGCGATTTCGGTCTTGCCCACCCCGGTTGGGCCGATCATGAGAATATTCTTGGGCGAAATTTCTTGCATTAGCTCTGGGGACAGCTGCTGCCGACGCCATCGGTTGCGCAGGGCAATTGCAACAGCCCGTTTTGCGCTGTCTTGACCAATGATGTGCTTGCCTAATTCATGCACAATTTCCCGTGGTGTCATGCTGGTCATAGCGTTCCTTTAGGTTGATGACGCGCCGTCAATTCGTTCAATAGTTAGATTGGTGTTGGTGTAAATGCAGATTTCGGCGGCAATTTCTAGGCTTGATCGAACAATCTCTTCGGCGGTCAGCGACGAATGCTTTACCAAGCTGAGCGCGGCGGCCTTGGCATACTGCCCGCCGGAGCCAATGGCCATAATATGATCACTGGGCTCGATCACATCACCGGTCCCTGTGATGGTCAATGAGTGCTGTTTATCGGCAACAATGAGTAGGGCTTCGAGTCGACGTAGGGCTCGGTCGCTTCGCCAGTCTTTAGCTAACTCGACGGCAGCTCGAACAAGATGGCCCTGATGCTTTTGAAGTTGCGCCTCAAAACGTTCAAATAAAGTAAAGGCATCAGCGGTTCCACCGGCAAAACCTGCGATGACTTGGTTATGGTGCAGACGCCGGACCTTGCGGGCATCCCCTTTCATGATCGTGTCGCCCTGGGTGACCTGGCCATCGCCGCCGATGACCACGCTTTGTCCTCGGCGAACGCACAAAATCGTTGTGCCTTTGATGGGTTCCATGGACGCGCTCCTAATCGTTGGGTGTGAGATGGTGGTGAACGGGGTAGAAATCAAGGCTTATTTGAAATGGGGATCGACTCAAAGTTATTTGCAGCCAATAACGATTGCGCACGGCTGAGGTTCGTATCGGAGTCAAAGGGGCCAATCATAACGCGGTGCCAGGTTACGCCATTGATCGGCTTCGTTTCGATAAAGGCCGTCAAGCCAAGCAGTAACAGTTCTGCGCGGCGTTCATCAGCATCCCTCGGAAGATTAAAAGAACCGGCTTGAAGGTGATAGGTCGGTTTTGGATCGTCTTCGCGTTTAGCGCGTTGATATCCGCCGACATTTGCAACCTCTGCCTTTGGAAAGAGATCATAAAAGGACCAATCGATGCGTTCGGTTTTGAGTTCAATGTTTTGAGCAGGAACCGGTTCAGGATCGGTCGCCGGTGCGTCAGGCGGCGGCTGACTGGTCACGAGCGCATATAAAAAAGCAAGGAAGAGCCCCGAGGCTAGGCCGGCAAGGTAGCTGAACAGACGGCTAACGGGCTGTTTGGGGTTAGGTGGTTTTCGTTTCATGGGAAGAGTTTAAAAGAAGGCTCAGACTATTGCACAATGTTCTTGGCCAATTCTGAGTTGCCAGGTTAGAACAGATCGACCGGGTCGACATCGATTGACCACCGCACGGCTGACTGTCGTTGCTGGGTAAGGTGCTTGCTTAACTGTTGCAACGCACGGTGTCGCGACTGCCGAGTTTTTGCATTCACCAACAGTTGTGATCGGTACCAGCCTGCCCGCTGTTCCATGACAGGGCTCGTCGGGCCCAGCACCTCGCAATCGACGTCTAGGGCTTGATATTGACGCACGAGTCGGCGAAGGAACTGATCAGCCTGCTGCGGTTCTCGCGCGTCGGCGCGCAACAATCCTTGGTAGGTAAAAGGGGGGAGTTGATACGTTTCACGCTGCGCCATGAGGCTTTTGGAGAAGGCAAGGTAGTCGTTCTTGATAAGCGCTCGCAGTTCGGGTAGCGCCTGTAGTCTGCTGCTGAGATAAACCTTTCCAGGTAGATTTTCCCGACCGCTGCGGCCGCCGGTCTGTAAAATGAGCTGTGCTGTGCGTTCGATGGCTCTGAAGTCGGCGCTTAAAAAGCCTTGGTCGACCTCTAAAATAATGGCGAGTGTTACATTCGGGAAATGATGCCCCTTGGCAATCAATTGGGTGCCGAGCAGGATGCTGGGATTGCCTTGCTGGATGGTGTCGATCATTTGGGTGAGCGCGGCCCGCTGCTGGGTGCTGTCGCTATCGATTCGAATCACTGGGTAGCTTGGAAACCGGCTCTGGAAAGTTTCCTGAAGTCGCTGGGTGCCATCCCCGACCGGTAGGAGACTGCTTTGTTGGCAGGCTGGACAACGGCTTGGGATGGGGTGCTGCTGCCCGCAATGATGGCATTTGAGACCTTTGGTCTGTTTATGAACGGTTAAGCGCGCATCGCAAGCATTGCATTGAGCGATCCATCGACAATTCGAGCAGAATAAAACCGGGGCATAGCCTCGTCGGTTTCGCATCACCAGAACCTGCTCCCCGCGATCTAAAGTTTCAGCCATTGCGTCAAACAAACGGTTATCAGGCAGGGCCTCTTTTTGGTTGTCGGGTATTGGAAACACCTCGTAGCGCTCGCGAGCAGCACCGTTGGCCCGGGACTCGAGTAAAAGTTGCGTGTACTTTCCCGTTGCGACATTGTGCAAAGATTCTAAAGAAGGGGTTGCTGAGCCCAGGATGACCGGAATGTTTTCTGCAACGCCACGAACCGAGGCAAGATCACGAGCCGAGTAATGAAAGCCATCTTGCTGCTTGTAAGAGCTGTCGTGCTCTTCATCTACAATGATGATGCCGGGCCGTGCAAGCGGGGTAAATATGGCGGATCGAGTGCCGATAATAATGGGCGCCTGGCCGCTGCGGGCCTGTCGCCAATGCGCGCTCCGCTTTTGATCGGGAAGATTTGAATGCAAGGCGACCACGGGCCTGCCGAAACGATGTTCAAAGCGGGTTAAGGTTTGCGGGGTTAAGGCGATTTCTGGTACCAAAATAAGGGCTTGGCGCCCGGCCCTGAGCACTTGATCGATCAGCCTTAAATAAACCTCAGTTTTACCGCTGCCGGTGACGCCATAGAGTAAATACGTTTTATGGCTATTGAGCGCAACTGAGTCGATTGCCAACTGCTGCTCAAGCGTTGGTTGAATCACGGCGTCGGGTGGGTCGTGGGGCGGCTGATCCGGGTTCACCTCAATAGTGTCCTGCCAGCGGGCCAACCCTTTGTCGATCAAAGCTTTGATAACAGCAGAAGAGAATTGACCTTGATTGAGCTCGGGGCGAGAGAGGGCCCTTCGTTCAACGAGGGCGCGCAGCAAGGCGAGTTGTTTTGGCGATCGTTTAACGTCGTCTTCGGCAGTGCCGCCCGGCGCAGTTGATGCAAGGGTAAGTATCCTGATCGTTGGGGTTAGGGCTGCGCCTTGTTTTATTTTACCAGGTAGCGCGGCGGCAAAGACCTCGCCAATAGGGTGTAAGTAATATTGGGCAGACCAAAGGCACAGATCGAAAATGGCTTGCGGGAGCACAGGCTCTGAGTCGATGATCGAAAGGATTGATTTGATTTTTTGAGGGGCCGTTGCCGGTTCTTTGCAGTGGCTGACAACGATGCCGATGAGTTCTCGGCCGGAGAAGGGCACTTTGACCCTTAGCCCGACCTGAAGGCCCGTCGGATGGCGATATTCAAACGTCCCTGGTAGCGGAACGGGCAGCGCAATGTTGTAGAACTTTGGGGCGGGGCTTTTTGTGGGTGTCATGGTCATTCTAGATCGCTTGCTTCTGTGGTTTTCTCTGGTATCATTTGCGCCTTTTCGCGAACACAAAGCCAGGTAAACCCGATGAAGGCCGAAACGCATCCTAATTACGATCCGATAAAAGCAACCTGCAGTTGCGGTAACGTGATCGAAACAAAATCGACTATTTGTAACGATATTTCAATCGAAGTTTGTTCTCAGTGTCACCCATTCTACACGGGTAAACAGAAAACGATCGATTCAGCTGGTCGAATTGATCGCTTTAATAAGCGGTTCCGTCGAGGCGGCAGCAGCAGCTAAAGCGCGCTGGGCTTTTCCGCTCACAGTCCGCTGTAAAGGCGTACTGCAGACTCACCGCTTGTCACAGTTGCACCTAATCCTGCCTGAGGCGCGTTCGCGTCTTGGCAAAGAGTTGTGGTGACAGGTTTGCCGCGAATGAATCGTCTTTGAAAAGACACTTTTGGTCTTGGATGGTCGGCAGTCTTCGCGAGACGGCTCGCAGCCTCTAGAATATATCCTGATACTGCGTCGCCTGGTCAGTTGAGTCGGCACTGTCAACGGGCTCCGGCGCGAACTCCACTCGAAAATACTCAAAAATGCCATTCGGGTCAGCGGGTCCAACCCGCTTGCCGGTCTCTGGATCAATTTTAATGGAAACAATTCCGTCAGGAACTGTAATGGCGTCGGTTGTGGCGGCTGGCAGCGCTTCTTTGGCAAATTCAATCCAGGTTTCGATGGGCGTTGTTGACCCCCATTCTCGATTGCCAACCGGTGCGTTACTCGAAAAGCCCGCCCAAGCGGTTGCGGCAATGTCTGCGTTGTAACCCGAGAACCAAAGATCGGCGTCATTGGTCGTGCCGGTTTTACCCATCAAATCTTCACGGTCGAGCGCTTTGAAGGCTTTTCGACCGGTGCCCTTTTGGATCGTGTCTTTGAGAATACTGTTCATGATAAACGCGATTCTGGGATCCATGACCTGTTCGGGCGCATCTGGCGCGCAGTCTGTTGTACAGGTTTGGGGGTTCAGTGCCGGATGGTCATCGGTATTAATTGAGCTGATGGACGCAATCAAATAGCTTGATACTTTTTTGCCGCCATTTGCGAACATAGCATAGCCAGCGGCAACCTCGAGCGGCGTCAAGGCGATGGTTCCGCCCCCAAAAGCAAGTTGGACGTTGCGCGGGAAGCCGTCAGTGTTGAAGCCAAACCGTTTGACATAGTCAATGGCGTTATCGGGACCATAATCCAGGAGGACCCGGAGCGACACGAGATTGATACTGCGGTAAAGCGCCTCTCGCATGCGAATGTTGCCTCGAAACTGGCTGCCGGAATTTTTTGGGCGATATTGTTCTTCAAGCTCGCCGCCTGGGAGTACGACGGGGGCATCATTATAAATTGAGGCGGCGGTTACCCCGCCTTCCATGGCGCCGGCATAGAAAAAAGGCTTGAAGTTAGAGCCGGGTTGCCGCTTTGCCTGAGTGGCGTGATTGAATTGGTTTAAATTGAAATCATAGCCGCCGACGAGGGCTTTGATACCACCATCGACCGGGTCGACTGCGACAAAAGCCCCTTGGATTGAGGGGACTTGGCCGAGCCGCCAAGTCGCCTCGTCTCTCAATTCGATTCGAATCAGGTCGCCCAGGCTGAGAAAACTGCTCGGGGATTTGGGTTGGGGTCCGCGTTGGTTGACATTAAGGTAAGGGCGCGCCCAGCGAAGCTGCTCCCAGTCGATGCTAATAGCCTCGCCAGACTGGGTGAGCACCGTAATTTCTCGATCACCGATGTCCGTAACAATAGCGGGGTGTTGATCGCCAATAATGGGGGTGTCTTTTAAGGTTTTAAGCCAGTAGGGGGGGTAGCTTGTCTTGTTGTTGGCCAAAAATGTTCTGGTGCCGGCAAGGGCCGCAGCTTCTGGGCCGCGGTAGCCATGTCGACGATCATATTCGTTCAGCTTTTTAATGAGCGCGTTCTCCGCGGCATGTTGCATCTGGCTATCAATGGTTGCTGTCACTTCCAGGCCAAGGGTGTACGCCTTGCGACCAAAGGTTTCGATAATTTCACTTCGAATGAGTTCGGCGGCATACAAAGCGGGGAGCTCAATCTGACGCTCAAAGACTTTTGCCGTGATCGGTTCGCTTTGGGCTTTTTGTAACTGCGTCTGTGTGATCGATCCTTGCTCGAACATACGGTCTAAAATAAGGTTGCGTCGCGCGAGCGCCCGTTTGGGGCCATTAATAGGGTTGCCCGCCTCCGGTGCTTTTGGAATACCCGCGAGCATCGCCATTTGCGCAAGCGAAAGGGCGGACACCGGTTTGCCATAATAAGTTTGGGCTGCCGCTTGGATGCCGTAAGCGTGTTTTCCAAAAGGAACAATATTGAGGTAGAGCGTGAGAATCTGTTGCTTGGTCAGTGCCTGCTCGAGTTTGATGGCGAGTAACATTTCTTTAAATTTGCGAATAAACCGTACTTCTGACGCCCCTGAGACATTTTTAACCACCTGCATGGTAATTGTCGATGCGCCGGTTTTGATGTCCCCAGCGTTAGCCAGGAGTTGCCAGGTCGCATTCGCAACCGTTATGAGATCAATGCCGCTATGCTCAAAAAACCGTTTATCTTCGGTGTCCAAAAGGGCATTAATAAAGTCCCTTGGGATTTGCTCAAAGGTGATCGGGATCAGGCGCTCGCCATATTCCTGTATCAGCTTGCGGTCTCGACTCAGAATTTTAAGGGGGGCTTTCAGGTTCACTTCGGTGAAGGTTGAAATATCAGGAACTTGGGGATTCAAGTAAAGGTAGGCAGCAGAAAGACCCATGCCCAGTCCGCTGAGGGTCATGCCGATACCAAAGCTAACAAAAATTAAAAGGCGTTTCATGGCGTTGCTATGATGAAAGTTTGAGATCTAAGCTCTTGTGATCGTTCAATTAGCGGTCTAAAGCCACTAAAATCCGCTCAATTATGACCGCCTAGCACGAGTGAGTATAGTTTATTCGAGCCTTTTGAGTGATACTGGCAAAGGGTTACGGTTCATAGGGATGCCGCTGGGGTGTTTGTCAATCAGGAAAAACAATGTTGAAACTTTTTGGCGGTCGAAAGCCAGGGTTAGTGGGGCTCGATATCAGCGCGTCAGCGATCAAGCTGCTTGAGCTCAGCCGTGATGATGGCGGCTATGTTGTTGAGAGTTATGGCGTCGAACCACTGCCTGAAAACACGGTCGTTGAACAAAATATCGTCGATGTGGAGGCTGTGGCCGAGGCGATTAAACGCCTGCAAGCGTCGACTCAATTTAAATCAAAAACGGCAGCGGTTGCCGTGGCCGGATCCGCGGTCATTACAAAAACCATCGAGGTGCCCGCATCCCTTAAAGAAAATCAAATCGAGGAACAATTGCTCATGGATGCGGATCAATATATTCCGTATCCACTGGATGAGGTTGCTTTAGACTTCCAGGTTTTGGCGGCAACGGCTCGATCAGAAGACATGGTCGATGTTTTGATTGCAGCGTGTCGGCAAGAGCATATTGAGTCTCGACAAGCGGCGCTGGAGTTATCGGGGCTGAATCCTGAGGTGATTGACATCGAAGCGCACTGCGTGCAGCGGGCAATTGCCTTGGATTTAGAGTTGTTTACCCGGGACCCAGCCCTTGGGGTGCCGGATGTTTTGGCAATCCTGGATATCGGTGCTGATATGACCACGCTTTCGGTCGTGTCCGGCAGTCAAGTCCTGTATACCCGGGAACAAAGTTTTGGTGGGAAACAGTTAACCGATGACATTCAGCGAAAGTATGACCTGACCGCTGCCGAGGCCGGAAAAGCCAAGAAGTTTGGTGGCCTGCCGGATGACTATGAAGAAACAGTCCTCAACCCATTCAAAGAAGCTTTGTTGCAACAGATCATGCGCTCGTTGCAGTTTTTTTACTCCGGCACGACCTACAATGATGTTGATCGAATCGTTTTAGCGGGCGGAACAGCGAATTTAGCCGGTCTAGACACGCTTATCGAAACGCGATTAGGCACACCCTGTAGTGTCGCAAATCCGTTTGACAATATGAGGATTAGTGATCGTGTGGATGCAGGTAGGCTGATGAAAGATGCCCCATCAATGATGATTGCTTGCGGCTTAGCAATGCGAAGCTTTGATTGAAACAGAGTTAAACGACCGGGTGATCCCCGGTCTTGGACGAATTCATGGTGAATTTGAAAATTAATTTGTTGCCTTGGCGCCAAAAGCGGCGCGATCGATTGCAGCGAGAATTCCTAAATGGTTTAGCTGCCGTTGGACTGGTTGCGGTGTTATTGCTGGTGGGGGCGTGGCGCGTTTACGAGTCTGCAATTGATACTCAGAAAGCTCGGGTTGCGGTGATTGCCTCGGAAATTGAAGGCCTGGATGCGCGGATTGCAGAAATCAGAGTCTTGCAGAAAAAACGCAAAGAGCTGCTGGATCGCATGCGCGTGATCCAGGAGCTTCAGGGCAATCGGCCGGTTAGCGTGCGATTGTTTGACGAATTAGCGCGCCAGTTGTCCGGTAACGTGTTTTTCGAGCGCTTAACGCTGCGAGGTACTGACATTGCTGTGACTGGTGTTGCGGAAGACAATAGCCGGATCTCGGATCAGCTTCGAGCTTTCGATCAATCCTTATGGTTCACGGGCGGTAATGTCACCAGTATTAACGCCTTCCCGCAGGCGGGTCCTGAAGCGAGCCGGTTTGCGCTCTCGGTTAAAGTCAGCGCGCCCAGCGCCGGTGCGGAGGGCAACTGATGGCACTAAAAGATACCATCGATAAGCTCAATAACATCAATTTGAGCGAAATCGACCTAAGTGATTTGGATATTAATAGCGCCGGGCTTTGGCCTACCCCCATTAAAGTGATCACGGCGCTGGGGGTCTTCGTTCTCATCCTTGCGTTAGGCTACTTCTTCCTTGTCACGGATCTGCAGCAGGACCTTGCGAAAGCGGGTGAAGAAGAAAAAAGCCTGAAAACAAGTTACCGTGAAAAATATGCTCAGGCGTCGAACTTGGAAGGGTATCGGCTGCAGGCAAAGGAAATGGAAGCCAACTTCCAGAAAATTCTAAGCCAATTGCCATTGGACACCGAGATCCCTGGCTTAATAGAAGATATCTCAACGGTTGGCTCCAATAATGGATTGGTCTTCAATAAGATTGATTTGCAGCCTGAACAAGTCCTTGAGTATTACGTTGAAAAACCCATCCGGATGGAAGTGGTTGGGGGCTATCATGATTTAGGGGCTTTTGTGAGTGACGTTGCCGATTTGTCTAGAATTGTGACCCTCCATGACTTTGAAATCACCCCACAGGGTGGTGGTGTGGAGCAGGGCAAGCTACTGAGAATGGGCATTACGGCCAAGACCTACCGGTATAAAGACGGGGTCTCGAAATGAAAATTCAAGCCCCGTTTTTAACGCAGTGTGTGCCTTTAGGCCTGATACTAGCCTTACTCGCTGGGTGTTCTGGCGGCAATGAGTTCTCGGATTTACGTCGATTTTTCGATGAGGTGGCGGCCGAGCCAGTTCGGCCGGTTCAACCGCTCCCTGAATTTAAGCCCTACGAGTCGTTTAAATACGGTGCGGCGAATCTTAGAAGCCCTTTTCAAGCGCCATTGGTTATCGCAAGGCGAGCAGACACGCCGCCGCCAGGATCGATTCGTCCGCCCACAAATCATGTGAGAAGTTACTTAGAAGAGATGAATCTCGCAACCCTGCAATTGGTCGGTTCCCTTGAGCTCCGTGGACAGTATTACGGACTCATTAAAGATGGCGAAGGGGTGGTGCATCAGGTCGGAGTGGGGGCTTATTTGGGTACCCAATGGGGCCGGGTTGAGAAGATTGAAGAGACTCGATTAGAGCTTGTGGAAATTGTCAGCAATGGCGGTGGTGGATGGTTGTTAAGGCCCAGAACCATCGAACTCCTTGGGACTTCAGAAGGCTAACGCGGTAAGGATTGTTATGAACAGCAAAATGATGCCACAACAACGAATGCTCATCGCGAGTGTTGTGTTGACGATGCTCCATTTTATATCGGCTAGCGCGCTTGCAGTTGAGCTTCGGGATGTTGCGTTCTCGATGGCTGGTGGTGATCGGACGGATATCACCTTGACCTTTGATGGGGTGCCTCCAGAGCCTGCTGGCTATGCAATTGCGGAACCTGCGCGGATTTCGTTGGACTTAATGGGGGTGAGTAGCGGTCTTGCCAGTAAGTATCACAGCCTTGGCTCGGGCAATGCTCAAAACCTGACCATCTTAGAGACCCAAGACCGTACTAGAATCATTATAGCCCTGTCTGAACTGGTGGGTTACAGCACCCAAGTGCGGGGCAGAACACTGCAATTGTCGGTCGGTCGGGATTTAGACGCGAGCGCTCGATCGGTCAGCAGCGCGGCGCCCATGCCCGTCAATCAGGCGCGTTCCAATGTCGATAATGTCGATTTTAGGCGGGGCTCAGAGGGTGAAGGACGGGTCTTGATCGCCTTGAGCGAGCCGAATATTGCGGTAGACCTGGACCAGGTTGGTGGGCGCATCGTTCTGACGATGCCCGATACGACGGTTGCGCCGGCCCTTATTCAGCAATTGGATGTGACCGATTTTGCGACCCCAGTCGAGGTCATTGAGGTCTATCAGCAAGGCGGTCAGGCGGTCATTGAAGTCGTGCCGAGTGGTGAGTTTGACTACCTAGCGTATCAGTCAGATCAGGGCTTTGTCCTCGAAGTGAAGCCAGTTATCGCGGCGGTCGATACAGGTGGGCCTCGCAGCAAAGACTTTTTGTACGAAGGCGATAAGTTGTCCTTAAACTTTCAGAACATCGAGATTCGAGCCATTCTGCAAATCGTTGCTGATTTTGCCAATCTAAACCTCGTTGCGAGTGATGCGGTGGTGGGTGCAATTACGCTGCGATTAAAGGACGTTCCTTGGGATCAAGCGTTGGATATTGTTTTGAAAACGAAGGGTCTCGATAAGCGCGTTCAAGGCAACGTTTTGTTGGTGGCCCCTGCAGCCGAATTGGCTGATCAGGAGCGCGCCCAACTCGAGAACCTGCAAGAGATCGCGGAACTTGCGCCCCTTCGGACAGAGTTAATCAAAGTGAAATATGCCAATGCATCTGACATTGTTGCTTTATTTTCCTCTCAGGGAAACGGCGGTCAAAATAACGCCGGCGAAACCGCTGCTGGGGTCGTATCGGATCGGGGATCAATTCTGGTTGATGATCGCACCAATGCCATTATCGTGACCGAAACACCCAGTCGGATTGCGCAGCTCAGAACACTTTTGAATCAGCTCGATATCCCCGTCAGGCAGGTCATGATCGAAGCGCGTATCGTAAAGGCAAGCGATAGTTTTAAGCGAGAGGCTGGCATCCGTTGGGGAACCGCTGGCAATATTTCTTGGGGTGATAGCCCAAACGGCATTCAGTACGGTAGCTCTATGGAGACCTTAGGCGGGGCGCCCTCTGAGAATCTGATTGTAGATCTGGGTACAGGCTCGGGCAAGACCGGCGGGATTGCTTTTGGTCTGGTGAATAATGACTTGTTGTTGGATTTGGAGCTGCAGCTTTTTGAAAGTGAAGGGATGGGCGAGACGGTTTCAAGACCGACCATTATTACCTCGGACAAGAGCTCAGCGACGGTTAACTCAGGGAGTCAGATCCCTTATCAATCTGATACGGGTGGCGGCGCGACCGCGACGGCCTTCGTGAATGCAACCGTTGGACTGACCGTGACGCCACAAATAACGGCCGATGATCGGATTATTTTAGAGCTCGATGTGACCAATAATTCCCGTGGAGACCCCACCCCAGGCGGCCCACCGGCGATCGATATCGAGAGCATTCAAACCAAAGTCATTGTCAGCGATGGAGAAACCGTTGTACTGGGCGGGTTGTATCAAACGAGAACGGATCTGATTCAGTTGAAGACGCCGGTTTTAGGGAACTTACCGCTGGTTGGCCGATTGTTTCGCAATTCAGCGCGCACGAAAGATAAAGACGAACTCTTGATTTTCATTACGCCAAAGATCATTCGTGAATCTGGCGATCGCGTTCGATAATCAGTCTGCGCCTAATGAAACTGCGTCAATACGCTAGTATCTTCTTGGTAGGACCGATGGCTTCTGGCAAGACAACGCTTGGGAAGTTGCTGGCAAAGCGGCTGGGTCTACAATTCTTAGACACAGATCACGAAATTGAAAAAACAACCGGGGTGAGTGTTCGACTTATTTTTGAAGTCGAAGGCGAGCCTGCTTTCCGGGATCGCGAATCAAAAACCCTTGAGAGCCTTTCTCATCAACCGGGCCTCGTGTTGGCAACGGGTGGGGGCGCGGTATTGCGGCCAGAGAATAGGCAAGTTTTAGCAACCCGAGGTCTTGTGATTTACCTTAAACCGGATATCGAAACCCAACTTAAACGAACCGCGGACGATCGCAAAAGGCCGTTGCTGCAAAATGTTGATCGCCGAGCCTTTTTTCAAGAACTGCAGCGCACCCGCGATCCGCTCTATCAAGAAGTCGCTGATGTGACGATGCCCGTTGATAATCGGCCCGGAAAGAAAATGATTGAGGCGATGCTTGCAAGGCTCCAGCGCCAAGAGTGGATTACAGCAGAATGAAATCGATTACAGTTGAACTGGCTGATCGCAGTTACCCCATCTTTTTTTGCCCGGGTCTGGTGACCGGGGCTGATCGCTCGGAGCAGGCTTTGTTGGCGGCAGCGATGGGCGATTCGGTCTTTATTGTCAGTAATGAAACGGTTGCGGGTTTGTATCTAGAGTCGCTGCAAAAGCTGCTCGGCGACCGAAAGGTGGACGTCTACATCATGCCCGATGGCGAGGTTTATAAGACGCTCGATCAGATCGATGCCATTATCGGTAAACTGCTGGCGGGCGGACATACTCGAGAAACAACGCTCATAGCGCTTGGTGGCGGGGTCGTTGGCGATGTTACCGGGTTTGCAGCGGCTGTGTATCAGCGCGGTGTTGCGGTCATCCAGGTGCCCACCACGCTGTTGTCTCAGGTTGACTCATCAGTCGGCGGTAAAACTGCGGTGAATCATCCGCTGGGTAAAAACATGATCGGGGCCTTTCATCAACCCAAGATGGTTTTGATGGATGTTGAAACGTTAAAGACGTTAAGCCCGCGAGAATTTTCCGCCGGGCTTGCAGAGATCGTGAAACACGCAGCGCTCGCCGATTGGGATTATTTCCAATGGCTGCAGGCCAATCAAGACAGCATCATGGCGCGCGATAGCGCGAGCTTAATGACGATGATTGAGTGGAGTTGTCGGATTAAAGCCGAGGTCGTCGCCTCTGATGAAAGGGAGCAGGGCCGAAGAGCGCTCTTAAATTTGGGACATACCTTTGGGCATGCTATTGAGACGTTGTCGGGCTATGGCGTTGTGCTGCATGGCGAGGCGGTTGCCATGGGCTTAATGATGGCCGCGGATTATTCTGTGCGGTCAAAAACGTTGTCTGAATCTGCGCCGGTGCAGCTGGCCCAATTGTTAACGGGTTTTTCGCTCCCGACGACCTTGCCGAAGGGGTTGATAAAGGCAGATTTCCTACAAGCCATGCAGCGCGACAAAAAGGCAACGGCCGAAGGTTTGCGTTTGGTGATCCTGCGGGACTTAGGTCACGCAGACGTGACGAATCGAATAGACGATGAGGCGCTTGAGGCGACCCTCGCATGGTTCCTTGAAGGCGGGGCGCGCAGACCCTAGAGATCCTACTGGCACCGGTTAGGGCAGTTCAGTTGTGCCCATCAAGTCCCGATCAATTTCCCTTGCGGCTTCTCGACCTTCATTAATGGCCCGTACTACGAGGTCCTGTCCCCGTCGACAGTCGGCTGCGGCATAGACCTTGGCAACGCTGGTTCTAAAGTTTGTCTTGTCTGCAATGAAATTGCCTCGTGGGTCGATGTCCATCGAGAGCGATTCGTTGAGGTAATGTTCTGGCTGTAAAAAACCCATCGATAACAAAACAAGGTCAGCTTCCCAGGTTCTTTCTGATCCAGGGATCTCTTGCAGCTGCTCATCAACGTCAACGGTTATGACGCCTTTGAGGGTCCCGTCTGGCCCGCGCAGAAATGATTTGCTCAGGACAGAAAATTGGCGCGGGTCGGCGCCAAACCGAACCTCGCTTTCGGCATGACCGTAATCGACGCGAAAAATTTTCGGCCAAAGCGGCCATGGGTTGTCCGCTGACCGAGTCTGTGGCGGCTGGGGTAGCAGCTCGAAGTTAACGAGGCTTTTGCAGCCATGCCGGAGTGAGGTCCCAATGCAATCGGTACCGGTGTCACCACCGCCGATGACAATGACGTGTTTATCCTTGGCTGAAATATATTGACCATCAGCGAGGTTTGAATCGAGCAAACTCTTGGTATTGGCGGTCAAAAACGCCATGGCAAGGTGTACACCATCGCCCTCGCGTCCTGGAATATTCAGGTCCCGGGCAACCGTTGCACCGGTTGCGAGTAAAACGGCATCGAAACCCGAAACCAGATCAGCCGGGCTAACGGTTTTCCCGACATCTTGATTGACCCGGAATTCGATGCCTTCTTCTCTCATGATTTGTATTCGGCGCTCGATCAGATTTTTTTCGAGTTTCATATTGGGAATGCCGTACATCAATAAGCCGCCCAATCGATCGGCGCGCTCAAAAACAGTGACCTGATGCCCGGCTTTGTTCAATTGTGCTGCAGCGGAAAGCCCGCAGGGTCCGGAGCCGACGATCGCAACCGTCTTTCCGGTTCGTTGCTCAGGCGGTTCAGGCTTAACCCAACCCTCTTCAAAACCGCGATCGATGATGGCAGCTTCAATGTTTTTGATGGTGACGGCGGGATCATTAATGCCAAGAACGCAGGCGCCTTCGCAGGGCGCCGGACAAACGCGGCCGGTAAATTCTGGGAAATTGTTCGTCTCGTGCAACCGATCTAAGGCTTCTTTCCACTGACTTTTATAAACGAGGTCATTCCATTCTGGAATCAGATTTGAAATGGGACACCCGTTGTTGCTTTGACAAAACGGCACGCCGCAATCCATACAGCGGGCGCCCTGGGTGCTGAGTTGCTGGTCATCGGGTTCGGTATAGATTTCCTTGAAGTCTAAAACGCGCGCAGCAGCATCGCGATAAGGCACCGTCTCGCGCTGGAATTCTTTAAAGCCGGTTGCTTTACCCATGGTGGTTTATCCTATGTTGCTTGTCTTTAATAAGGCCTTTTGTGCTTCAAGCACCCGCTTGTAGTCGCTCGGCATGACCTTGATCAATGATTGCTTCTCGCTTTCCCAATCCTTGAGAAGGCGCGCAGCAACCGTTGAGCCGGTAAGCCGCTGATGCTTTTCAATTAAGATCCTAACATCGTCTTCATCGGCTGGGCTGAGGCGCTCAAGCTCGAAGGTCTCAAGGTTGCATTGGCGATGGAAGTCCCCTTGGGTGTCCAAAACATAGGCCACGCCGCCGCTCATGCCCGCGCCGAAATTACGCCCGGTCTTGCCTAAAATAACGACGGTGCCGCCTGTCATATATTCGCAGCCATGATCACCAACGCCTTCAACAACGGCGGTTGCACCACTGTTTCTCACGCAGAAACGCTCCGCTGCAATCCCTCTGAAGTAGGCCTCTCCAGAGGTCGCGCCATAAAGCACAACATTACCCAGCAGAATATTGTCTTCGGCCGCAAAGGTTGCCTCTTTTGGCGGGTAGATCACCAGCTTGCCGCCTGATAAACCTTTGCCGACAAAATCGTTTGCATCGCCTTCGATTTCGATCGTAATCCCTTTTGCGAGAAAAGCGCCGACGCTTTGCCCGGCTGAGCCGTGCAAGCGGATTGAGATCGTATCATCGGGCAACATGTTGCCAAGGGTTGCTTTGGCAACCTCATGCGACAGCATGGTGCCAACCACTCGGTTGATGTTTAAGATTTCATGCTCGATTTGGACCTTAGCGCCGGTCTCGAGTGCCGGTTGCGCGAGCGCAATTAAGGTGTTGTCGAGGGCTGCATCCAGGCCGTGATCTTGTGATTGCGTGCAATAAATTTCTGTGCCCTCGTAGATGATGGGGGCTTTTTGCAAAATGCCCGACAGATCGAGTCCCTTTGATTTCCAGTGCGCAACCGCTTGCTCGCTATCTAAGTACTGGGTTTGGCCGATCATGTCTTGAAGGCGGGTGAACCCCAGTTGGCTCATAATCTGTCGAACCTCTTCTGCGAGCATGAAAAAATAATTTACGACGCTTTCTGGTTTGCCCGCGAACTTCGCACGGAGCTCTGGGTCTTGCGTTGCAATCCCGACGGGGCAGGTATTGAGGTGGCACTTTCGCATCATAATGCACCCAAGGGTGACCAGCGGCGCGGTCGCAAATCCAAATTCCTCGGCGCCGAGCAGGGCTGCAATCACGACATCTCGACCGGTTTTGATTTGGCCATCGGTTTGTAGAACAACCCTTGAACGAAGATTGTTCATCACGAGGGTTTGATGGGTCTCGGCGAGGCCCAGCTCCCAGGGGAGTCCTGCGTGCTTAATTGACGTGAGCGGTGAGGCGCCGGTGCCGCCATCATGGCCTGCGATGACCAGATGATCGGCCTTGGCTTTCGTGACGCCTGCCGCAATGGTGCCGACACCAATCTCGGAGCCCAGTTTGACACTGATGCGAGCGTCTCGATTCGCGTTCTTAAGATCGTGAATGAGCTGTGCCATATCTTCGATCGAATAGATGTCGTGGTGGGGTGGCGGGCTGATTAAACCGACCCCTGGTGTGGAATGACGGATCTTAGCAATGTAGTCATCGACCTTGTCGCCAGGGAGTTCGCCGCCTTCACCCGGTTTTGCCCCTTGTACAATCTTAATCTGAATCTCGTCAGCATTTGCCAAATACCAGATGGTGACCCCAAAACGGCCTGAGGCGACCTGCTTAATGGCTGAGCGCTTTGAGTCGCCATCTGCCATCGGGGTAAATCGAGTGGGGTCTTCGCCGCCCTCACCTGTATTGGACTTGCCGCCTAAGCGGTTCATCGCGATGGCCAAGGTTTCATGACTTTCCGAAGAAATTGACCCGAGGCTCATAGCGCCCGTACAAAAGCGCTTGACGATGTCAGCCGCAGACTCGACCTCCTCGATCGCGACCGCAGGTGTCAGGCTCTCATTGAACGTCAAAAGGCCCCGGAGCGTGGCTTTCTTTGTGGCCACTTCGTTGGCATGTTTGGCGAAAGCCCAATAAGCATCCTGGCTGTTGGTTTGCGCGGCGACTTGGAGGTTCGTTATGCTGATGGGATCCCACATATGGGTATCGCCGCCGCTTCGCCAATGAATATCACCGGGGTTTGGTAGCTCGCTCGAAGATTCTGTAGATCGCTCTGGGAAGCCCAACTGATGTCGTTGCAGGGACTCGGCGAACAATGTGTCGAAGTTAATACCGCCGACTCGGCTGGTCGTGCCGCGAAAACAGCGCTCGATGATGTCATCGGCAAGTCCAACGGCTTCAAAAATTTGCGCGCCCTTATAAGATTGCAACGTTGAAATACCCATTTTGCCCATGACCTTCAGCATGCCTTTGCCGACCGCTTTGCGGTATTTCTCGGTTAAGACATCAAGGCTGGGGATATCCGTTTGGCTCAACAAGCCCTCTTGTCGGGCCTGCCACAACGCGTCGATTGCAAGGTACGGGTTCACAGCATCGGCGCCATAGCTGGTGAGTAAACAAAAATGGTGTACCTCACGGGCTTCAGCCGTTTCGATCATCAAACCGATTTGAGTGCGTTGGTGGGCCGAAATGAGATGGTGATGGACCGTCCCGCAAGCAACCAATGCACTCAGTGCGATCTGATCTTTCGTGACCGCCCGGTCGCTTAAGAGCACCAACGCGTAGCCCGCCTCGATCGCGGCACTGGCTTCAGCGCAGATCCGATCTAGGGCGGCCTGCATGCCGGCCGCACCATCATGACGGTTGTAAGTAATATCGATGGTCTGGGTCCGCCAATCGTGCTCGTGCGCAGCCTTCAATTTCGCCAGATCGTCGTTTGACAGAATGGGATGGGGAATGACCAAACGCCTGGCTTGCGACTCGGTGGTTTCGACCAGATTGCCTTCAGGGCCGATAAAGCAGGCGAGGGACATCACCACTTCTTCTCGAATGGAGTCAATGGCGGGATTGGTGACCTGCGCAAACAGTTGTTTGAAGTAGTCGTAAATAATCCGAGACTTATCGGACAAGCAGGCCAGCGCAGAATCGTTCCCCATGGAGCCTAAAGGGTCTCGTAAATCTGTAATCATGGGCTTGAGCATGAACTGCATCGTCTCGGTCGTGTAACCGAAAGCGCGCATTCTTTGTTGTAACGCGGCGCCAGCATAGGGGCTTTGGGCGGGTGCAGATTCAAAATGATCCAGGGTCAGTTTCTGCCGCGCCAACCAGTCGCCATAAGGCCTTTGCGCGGAATAGATCGATTTTAATTCTTCATCTGGGACCAAACGGCCGGCGTCGAAGTCCAGCAGAAACATTTTCCCTGGCTGCAAGCGGCCTTTTTGAACAACCTTCTTAGGGTCGATGGGTAGAACACCCACCTCGGACGCCATGATGACGCGATCATCTGTTGTCACGTAATAACGCGAGGGCCTAAGGCCATTGCGATCGAGTACGGCGCCAATCGCGTGCCCATCGGTAAAGACAATTGAAGCTGGGCCATCCCAGGGCTCCATGAGCGCTGAATGATACTCATAAAACGCACGTTTTTCAGGGCTCATGTTTGCGTCAGCCTGCCAGGCTTCTGGAATCATCATCATGATGGATTCTTGAAGACTGCGGCCAGACAGCAGCAAAAACTCTAAAACATTGTCAAAGGTGCCGGAGTCCGAGCAGTCCGGTTCAACCAACGGAAAGATTTTCTCAATGTTATCGCCAAAGAGGGGCGACGAAACGGTGCCTTGCCGCGCCGTCATCCAGTTTTGATTGCCGCGCAGCGTATTGATTTCACCGTTGTGACTCATGTAGCGATTGGGTTGAGCACGATCCCAAGATGGGAAAGTGTTTGTGCTAAACCTTGAGTGCACCATGGCCAGATGGGTCTCATAGTCGGTATTTGTCAAATCTGGATAAAACGGAAACAACTGAGATGGTGTCAGCATGCCTTTATAAACAATCACCCGGGGCGACAAGCTGCAGGCATAAACCAGTTCGTCATCGGGGATTAAGGCTTGCAAGCGACCTGAAAACTGTTTTCGAGCAATGTATAATTTTCGAGCGAATTCAGCCTCTGAATCCCCCGTTGGGCTCGCAAGGAAGAGTTGCGCGATAAATGGCATTGCGGCTTGTGCTGCGGGACCAATGTTCGCCGTGTCCGGCGCGATCGGGACGGCGCGCCAACCCAGAAAGGTCAGGCCTTCGTCGCGGACAATCTGCTCGATCGTTTCTTGGCAGCTGACTCGGAGTGTCTCAAGTCTTGGCAGGAAAAGGTTGCCAACACTATACAACCCTGCCTCGGGTAACTCGAACCCTAGCTGGCCGGCGATCGTTCGAAAGAAAGCGTCGGGCATTGCGGTGAGAATGCCCGCACCATCGCCGGTGTTCTCCTCGAAACCACACCCACCTCGGTGGTCCATGCGGCTATTAACGTGATAGGCATCCGCGAGGATACCGTGACTGGCAACGCCTTTAATATTGGCGACGAATCCAACCCCGCAGGCATCGCGTTCTTGGGTCGGGTCATACAAACCCACCGCGTCTGGGAAGCCAATTTTACCGTCGAGTCTGTTTACCATCTTCTTTATCACCAATTTGATTGCCGGATCATCTAACAAAAACCATCAACGCCGCAGGCATTGCGATCTTGAGTGCTTTATATCGATTTGCTCTGGTCGCGCGATGCGGCGTTGGGCTCGAGTGCCGAGTCCAAGGGTTGCAATATCGCTCGAGCCTGTAGCCGCGAGTCTCAGCATCACATCGTTTTGCATTGGGTCTTATGAACTTATGGCAAACGAGAACCAGGATAATGGTTGCTGTTGGTCTAAATACGTCTAATCACTTAACAGGTATCGTCCGACGGATTGCGAGGCATTGTCGTGTTTCTGCGCCCACCAACCTGTCGTCTTGTTTTTCACTCTCTTTCGTCTTATTTATGTCTTACTTGTGTCTTAATTCTGTCTTATTTACGTCTTACATACGTCGCGATGTTTCTCGCGGCGCTCTTTTTAATTCAAGCTTTTATTAGTCCATTCAAGCGTCTAACTGAAAGCATCTCGGCGCCATTGGGCTTAAAACGGTTGCTTAAGCCGATTGCCCAAACGTTGAGCGCGCCAGCTAAAGCTCCAAGGCTGAGTCCACGCCGCTTGATGCTCGAAACAGCCATTTTTACGGCAATTTTTTGCTCGCAAACAGGTTACCGCCCAAGGATCGATGACGATGATCCAAATGGGCCGCAAACGATAGCATTGGGGTGATTAAAGTCAACCCTGTGCGGATTTTCTCAAAGAAAGTATCGTTATAACATCCTGTTTTTAATCACCTATTCCGGTTTTTCGATAACAATGGAGATATCCTGAATCCTCACCGCGATCGCTCAAGGCATTTAGGCTAGTCAGGCCATAGCATGTGGGCGCATTTGATCGCGGTAATGTTTGCAAGGACCCTGGAAACGGGCGGGATAAACGGTGCTATACTGCGGCGCGCGCGGTTGCGCGCTCATTAACAAGTGAATAGGAGTATATGACGCATGAAACCCGCCGTTAAAGTCGCAGTCACTGGCGCTGCCGGACAAATCAGTTATTCCCTGTTGTTTCGCATTGCATCGGGCCAAATGCTTGGGGCAGATCAGCCGATTATTCTGCAATTACTCGAGATTCCGCCTGCGATGGGTGCGCTCAAGGGTGTGGTCATGGAGCTTGAGGATTGTGCTTTCCCTTTGGTTGAGCGCATTGTGCCGACGGACGATCCCAATGTTGCCTTCGATGGGGTCTCCTATGCGTTATTAGTGGGTTCCAGACCTCGGGGACCGGGTATGGAGCGCAAAGATCTCTTGGAAGCCAATGCGCAGATCTTTTCGGTTCAAGGTAAAGCGTTGGATGCGCATGCTGATCGCACAGTAAAAGTGTTGGTTGTTGGTAATCCTGCGAATACGAACTGTCTGATTGCTCAGAGAAACGCGCCGAGCCTTGATCCGCGGCAATTCACCGCGATGACCCGCCTGGATCACAATCGCGCGAAGACGCAATTGGCTCAGAAAGCCGGAGCCCATGTTACCGACATTGCAGGGCTTGCGATCTGGGGCAATCATTCAGCAACCCAATACCCGGATCTGTTTCACGCAACGGTTGCGGGTCGCGCGGCCCCTGAATTGGTCGATGAGGCTTGGGTATCAGAAACCTTTATTCCAACGGTGCAGCAACGTGGGGCGGCTATTATTGAGGCGCGCGGCTTATCAAGTGCTGCCAGCGCTGCCAATGCTGCGACCGAGCACATGCGGGATTGGGCGTTGGGGTCTCAGGACGCGATTGTTTCAATGGGGATTTATTCAGATGGCAGCTACAACATTGAGCCTGGCCTGATTTATAGTTTCCCGTGCCGCTGTACAGCGGGTGATTGGGCGATTGTTCAAGGCCTTGAAATCAACGAGTTCTCCCGTGCCAGAATGACCACAACTGAGCAAGAGCTTATTGAAGAGCGGGATGCGGTGGCACATTTGCTGCCATAGAGCCACCGTCAAATGCGGCGCTCAGACCCCGAAGGGGCTGAGCGTTGCGGCAATCGGGTCGCCGCTCAGCGCTCGCAAACGGATTCGAAGATCTTGAAGTAGTCTGGGACGGTTTTGGAGGTCACCTCTGGATTTTTGATCAAAACGGGTGTGCCGCCCAAGGCCACGAGCGAGAAACACATCGCCATTCTATGATCGCCATAGGTTTCAATGCTGGCGGGCAGAAGGGTCGCCGGGGGTGTGATGGTAATGCTGTCCGAGGTGGTCGTAACCCCCGCGCCAACGCGCTGCAGTTCTGTGGCCATTGCCGTCATTCGATCGGTTTCCTTGATGCGCCAATTATAGATATTGCGAATGCTTGTCGGCCCGTCGGCAAACAGGGCAAGGATGGCAACGGTCATGGCGGCATCCGGTATGTGATTCAAATCCACGTCAACGCCTCGAAGCGAGCCTGTGGATTGCACCCGAATGAAGTCGTCCTGGCAGTCAACTTTCGCGCCCATGGCGCGCACAACTTCCGCGAAAGCAACGTCTCCTTGCAGTGACCGTCGGCCGACACCGTGAACCGTCACATCGCCCCGGATCGCGGCCGCGGCAAGAAAGTAGCTTGCGGTGCTGGCGTCGCCCTCAACCAGAAAGTGGCCAGGGCTTTGGTACCGCTGATTTCCAGGCACGGTAAAACGCTGATAATCGGTATGTTGGGCTTGAACGCCGAAGCTCGCCATCATCGCAAGCGTCATATCGATATAAGGTTTGGACACCAGCTCGCCTTCAATCTCAATGGTGCTCCGCACCGCGCCCATCGGAAGACTGAGCAGCAAGGCGGTAAGGTATTGGCTCGAGAGCCGACCGTTGAGGGTGAGTGCACCGCCCTTCAGCGTGCCGCCGCGAAGCTGTAAAGGCGGATAACCGGCAGCGCCAAGATAGGTGGTTGAAACCTTCATCGCATTTAAGGCGTCTGTGAGCGGTCCGATTGGACGCTCGCGCATATAGTCATCGCCATCGATGATAAAGTCGCCGGGGGTGAGCGCAAGCATTGCGGTCAAAGGTCTTAGGACGGTGCCCGCATTGCCAAGCTGTAGCGTCTGGGTTTGGGTCTGTGCTGGAAACGGGCCGCCTTTGCCGAGCACCCGGCACTGCCGGAGGCCCTGGTCAATATCAACGTGGACGCCCAATTGGGCTAAAGCATCCAGCATTCTTTGCGTATCGTCGCTGAGCAAAATATTCGTCACTAGGGTTTCGCCTTCGGCGACGGCCGCCAGTAGTAATGCGCGGTTGGTCATACTCTTTGACCCCGGTAAGGTCACGGACCCGCTCACACGTTCAATGGGCGTTAGCGTCAAGGCATCAGTCATGGCGAGGCTTCTCAATGGGGTTCAATTGTGCAGGCTGGAGGGTAAGCAGGGGGAGGAATTGTGTCAATGAAGGCGCGATAACCGCCCGCTCTGGCGTGCCCGGGGTTTCTAAAAGAACCTCGCCCGTGCGGTTGTCAAGGCTGATAATGTTGTCACCGCCGTCTTCAACCGTTGCAAAAAATAAGGTTAGGTCTTGGCGCGCATTTTTTTGCGCTAAAAAGTGTCCAATGAGATTGCCAATCAACCGCTCGAAATCATCTGGATTCCAGATTTGGATTAAAGAGATGGGCAAGCTGTCGAACAGGCAGGGCAAGGCGCCAGACCAAAGGCTCAAATAGAAGGCTTTCAGATCTGCGTGAACGGGTTGCTCGATCGCGGTTTCGAATCCATTAAAGCTCATTTGAGGGGTTTGCAGACTCGGGTACCAGTAGCTGTGTTGCGCGTCTCGAAGCACTTCGCAAGGTGACAGCCAGTCATCCAAGTCGGTTTTAAAGACGGGGCTTTCAAGGCCGGTTAAAGGTGCTCGAATCAGTTCGGTAAGGTGTTGTTTAATCAATTGCGGTCACATCACGTCGGGTTAAGCGTCTTATGATAGCAGGGCCGCGTCGCTTTTTTAGGCCTGCCGCCGGTGACGGGGACTTCTTGCCGTTTAAAAGGGCTTCACAATAACGAGGATGAGGATGGGGGTTAGCAAAAACAGCGCCGCTTCGTTGTATAGGCGAAAGAATAAAGCGCGCCGGATAACCTGTCCGCGCTTGAGTTGCGCCGCGTAGCGGAAGGATTGCCATTGATACCCGCCGAGCCCTACAACGAACGCTAATTTCCAATAGAGCCATTGCCCTGAAAAGCCATAGTGCAACCAAAGGATTAATCCGGGTATCAGCGCGAGGACCATCATAACGGTTGAAAATCGAACGAGTTTTTCGGCCATGATGACCAGTCTGCGGATGTCTTCACCGGCCGCTTCCCCTTCGACCGCATGCACTAAAATTCGGGGTAGATAAAAAACGCCGGCCATCCAGGCGATGACGAATAAGACATGTATAACTTTGATCCAGAGCATTCCCGGCGCCTCTTAAACGATTCCGACAGCGCCGCCATCGACGCGAATATTTTGGCCATTCACAAAGCTGGCACGGGCTGACGCTAAAAATACAACGATATCCGCCACTTCGGCGCGGGTTGCAATTCGGCCTAAAGGGTTTTCAAAAAAAGCCTCTGTGATCTTCTCCTCGGCCGCCTCGAAAGTCTGCCCCCAGCCGCGTTTTTGCGCCGTTGAAAGGTAGGCAGCTTCGACCTCAGGGGTTCGGATCAGCCCTGGTGAAACGAGGTTAACCGTTAGCTGTTTGCTTTCAACGGCTTTGGCCAGTCCCGCCGTAAGGGTCGCCAAGGCGCCTTTCGCCGCATAGTAGTGGGGCATGGTTTTGTTGGGGCGCGTCGAGCCGATTGTCCCAAGATTGATGATACGGCCCTGGGGGGATGCGTTAAGCATCGGTAATAAGCCTTGGGTAATTCGACTAACAGACAAAACATTATGCTCATACAGGTCTCGCCAGTCATCCGCGCTCGTCGAGGTCCAAGTGCCTTGGCCCGCAGTGCCATAGTTGTTCACTAAAACATCTAATGTTTGGGTGTGTTGCTGAATTTGTGCGATCACCGCTTGGCAGCCTTCATCGGTCCAGAGCGCGCCCGTCACGCCGAGGGGAAAATCTGCCTGGAGCGGTAATAGCGAAGCCTTGTCTGGGCCGTGTACAATCACGCGCGCACCCTCAGCCTTGAAATGGTTGGCAATCGTGCGCCCGGTACCGCGATGACTGCCGCTCACGAAAACGGTTCGAGCAGTGAGTTCTAGTTCCATATTGATTTTGAGTTGAAGTTTGAAGCCAGTGTAACGGAAAACGGATATGGATTTACCCACCTTAGGCGTCTTTCTTTTGATTGTAGCCTTCGCTGCTGTTACGCAAACCATTACGGGTTTTGCGATGGGGCTGATTATCGTTGCGGCGACGGCGGCGCTGGATCTTTTGTCGATCCTGGAAGTCACGGCCATCATTTCAATTATTTCGATGACGAATACGTGGCTGGTGCTGCGCCAATCTCGGCGCGGGATCAATACCCGTCTGCTGCTGTTCATCTCAATTGGGTTATTGCCAAGCCTTGGGGCCGGGTTTATCTTTTTAGATCAGTTCGGTCAGCGGTTAGACCACTTCTTGAAAACGGGGTTGGGGTTGATGGTCATGACCGCGGGCCTTTTTATGATGTTAAAACCGGCGCAATGGCCGACGCCATCTTCAAATCCAGCTGCGATTTGTGTCGGTTTCCTTGGCGGCTTCTTTGGCGGGCTCTACAGCGCGGCCGGGGCGCCGATTGCTTATTTTCTATATCGTCAGCCGGAGACGGTTGCCACCATCCGGTTGACGCTGCTTGCGGTATTTTTTCTTTCGACGTTCAGTCGCGCAATGATGGGTGGCTTCTATGGCCATTTCACGGAAGCGGTACTTCTTAAAACGGCTTTGGCCTTGCCATTGGTGATTCTGATTACGATGGGCCTGCAGCGACAGCTTGCGCGAATCCCCGATCAATGGGTTCGCCGTTTGGTGTTTATCATTCTGCAAGGCGTCGGGGCTTGGTTGGTTATTCAGCCTTTGTTCTTTGCATAATATAAACGCTTTGCGGCACGCCGAACTTCTCACCGACATCTGTGAGTTCGCCAACGGTCTGAAATCCAAGCTGTTCATGGAGCTTGACGCTTGCGGGGTTCGGCCGGGTCACGATGGCGATCGCTTGCTTCACGGGGGTTGCATCCAAGGCTAAAAATAAGTGTCGATACAGCTTGGTTCCATGGCCTTGGCCAACGGCATCTGGGGCGACATAAATGCTGGTCTCCACCGTATTGCGGTAGCCCGCTTTCGGTCTGAACGGCTGGCTAGTGGCGAAGCCCACAAGATTGGTGTTTTCAAAGGCCACCCACAGTTGTGACCGCCCGCCCTCGTTGAATTGATCAAACCATCGGGTTTTATCTGGCAAAGAAATGGGCTCGAGGTCGAATGTGGCGGCAGAATTTAGAATATAATCGTTGTAGAGGGCATTAATTGCGCCCAGGTCCTTTAACATCGCAGGTCGAAAAACGGTCATGAGCTGGTACAGTCAGAAGTGGGCCTGAGAACTTAACTGAGTCGACAACCATGATGCAAGGTGCATCCTCATCAAATCTCCCCTACAGCGATCCTGAAGTGTCAGCGGTTCTGGCGCGCTTGATGGCCGATAAAACCTTGATAGAGCTGATCGGTGCTTGGACGCACCCGACCATGATGGCCTTATTGCCGCCTTTGGTTCGCGCGCTAGTTCGTCGAGGGTTACGCAAGCGGTTAGCGGCGGTGGACTCAATTGCAGGATTCCAAGGCGTTGTTCGAGATTACGTTGAGCGCTTAGTGGTCTCAACCCTTGATGAATTGACGATATCCGGTTTGGATGACTTGGATCCGAGTCAAGGATATTTATTTCTCAGCAATCATCGAGATATCGCGTGTGATTCGATGTTTTTGAATTTATTGCGCCATCGCGCTCAGTTGAAAACGGTCTTCATCGCCGTGGGCGATAACCTCATTCAGCAACCGTTTGCGACGGATTTAATGCGCTTGAATAAGAGTTTTTTTATTAATCGCACGGGGAACAATCCGCGATCGGTGTACAAGGATCTTGTGATGAGCTCTGCCTTCATTCAAGCTCGAATCGAGGCAGGTGACTCGGTATGGCTCGCCCAGAGTGAGGGGCGTGCGAAGAATGCGATTGATGAAACCGATGCCTCAGTGCTTAAGATGTTGCAATTAAGTGATCGGAAACGGCCCCTTTCTGAGAAAATCCGAGCCCTCAATATTGTCCCATTGTGCTTGTCTTATGAATTCGATCCACTCGACGTTGAGAAGGCTCGGGAGCTCAAGGCGATCGATGCGACCGGGTCTTACCAAAAGTCTCCGGGTGAAGATTTGAAAAATATGGCGCTGGGTTTGAGTGGTTATAAAGGGCGGGTTCATCTCAATGTGGGGCAACCACTTGATGGTGACTATGAGGATCTGAGTGCCGTTGCAGCAGCGGTTGATCGACAAATTCTTGCGGGGACCCAGTTGTTCCCGATCAATCATTGGGCGGTCTCGGCCCTAAAACCAGACTTTTCCCATCCGGCGCATGAGCCTGTTGCCGATGCCCATAAGATTGCGCAATTCGAACAAAGGCTGAATCGCTGTGAGGTTGCGGATCGCCCAGTTTGGCTGTCGATCTATGCCAATCCCGCCCTGCGCGTCTTCAATAGGAGTAGCCCGTAAGGTTCAAGGGCTCTTCAACCAAGGCGCCACATTGCTCACGGAGTTCGAGGATGTGGTTGGACCAGTAGCGCTCGGTATCAAAAAACGGAAAGGCCCGTTGAAAGGCTGGCTCCTCCCAGCGGCGCGCGATCCAGGCTGATTGGTGCATGAGGCGAAGGGTCCTGAGCGGCTCAACAAGTCGTAGCTCCCTAAAGTCAAAGTCTCTAAAGTCCTGATAACCCTTCAAGATGGCTTTGAGCTGACCCAGCTGGCTTTGCCGATCACCCGATAGCAGCATCCAAAGATCTTGAATTGCGGGTCCACCACGGGCGTCGTCGAAGTCAACGAAGTGCGGTGTGTCCTCGCGCCAAAGCACGTTCCCCATGTGACAGTCACCGTGTAGCCTGAGCCGTTTATAGGTACCCTCAATAAATTGGAGATCCACGAGTCTGAGGACCTCGGTACTGACCGATTCATAGGCCGGTCTTAGTCCATCGGGTAAAAAGTTAAGATCCAGGAGGGTCGCGCGGGCGTCATGACCAAACTCTTGGGTCGAGAGGTTCGGCCGAAACTGGAAATCCGCGGCGCCGCCGACATTGTGGATCATGGCAATGTGCCGCCCAAGGGATTCCAGACAATCGAGATTGTCGACCGCGGGCGCACGGCCACCGCGCTTTTTGAATAAGGCAAAGCGGTATTCCTTGAACTCGAACAGTGATTGCCCCGCTTGATTAATAGGGGGTACGACCGATAAATCGTTGTCTGCGAGGGCGGCGGCGAATTGATGTTCCTCGATGATCATATCGGTGGTCCAACGGTTGGACCGATAAAACTTCGCAATCACCGGCTCAGCCGACTCAATGCCAATTTGAAACACACGGTTTTCGTAACTGTTGAGTTCAAGAATCCGAGCATCTGTTTGATACCCCAGATCGTCAATCGCATCGAGAATTAAGTCCGGCGATAGTCGTTTAAAATCATCCATCCTGGGGTCCTGGGCTGTTCAGCGCCGTGGCTTTAATTTGAGCAAATATGGGTTGCCCCACTTCGAGTTCGAGTAATCGTTTGGATCGAGCGGTTATGCGCGCATTGAAAAACTGCCCCTCGCAAGCAAGCAAGATCAAAGCGGCGCCTTCATGATCTTTAATATGGGCAACCCGACAAGCTAAGGTGTTTAGAATACTGGAGCGGGCAACCGGTTCTGCGACCAAGCTGACATCCAGCATTCTGATTAAGAGGCGAACATCGGTGCCCGGCTTCGCGGTGATCATCGGGACTAAAATGGTTTGATCGCCAAGGGCCAATTCAGTCAGTCGTTCATCCGGTAGATGCCCGGACACTTGCGTCATCAGGATGGCACTGGCCAAACGTTGCTCTTGGGTGATGAAATCGATGTCGGTGGTTAAGGCCGCAAGCGAGTCTGATCGGGTGATTGTGCCCTTCTCCATCATTTGAACGTGATCAGCCAATTGAATCACCTCGTCCCATTGATGGCTGACATAGACCATGGGGAGCTGAAGTTCCGTTTTAATATGACTCAAGGCGCTCAGGATTTCGGTGCGAGCGGTCCAATCCAGCGCGGCAAGGGGTTCATCCAGGAGCAGCAGTCGAGGTGCATTGATTAAAGCGCGGGCAAGCGCTGCACGTTGAGACTCGCCGCCAGAGAGGGCTTGAGGATGACGCTTTAATAACGGCCCGAGTCCAAAAATAGCGACAATCTCATCGAAGGTTAGTTTTGGCCCATCATGCTGACGTTTCTGTGCATAGCTTAGATTCTCGCCCACGGTGAGATGAGGAAAAAGTTGTTGGTGCTGAAAGACGAGGCCAATGCCGCGTTTTTCTGGCGCCAAGTGAAACTGCTCAGTCTCCCAAGGGCCGTATTTCGAATGGATAACGCTGCCCCGGGTGTGCTGGTTTGGAATGAGGCCTGCCAAAGCGCTCAACAGCGTGGTCTTGCCCGCGCCGGACGGGCCGAAGAGTGCCGTCACGCCGTGGGCTTTGAGCTCGAAGGGGGTCTCTAATAAGGTTTTGGCGCCTTGTTTTACTGATAAAACGGCCGTTAGAAAGCTCATCTCAGATCTTCGGCAGGTCTGGCTACGCGGTCTTTTGTGAGCCATTGGATGAGAACCATGGCCAACAAACTAAAGCCCACGAGGCCCGCGGCCAGCAGGTGTGCTTTGTCGTAATTAAGGGTTTCGACATAGTCAAAGAGGGCGATGGACAAGACCCGGGTTTCGCCTGGCAGATTACCGCCGATCATTAAAACGATCCCAAATTCACCCAAAGTATGGGTAAAGGTCAAGGTTGCCGCGATTAAGAGGCCGTTTTTAGATAATGGTAAAATCACCGTAAAGAATCGATCAAGCCAGCCAGCGCCTAAGGTTTTCGCAGCGTCAAGCAGGGTGCCCGGGATTGCTTTGAATGCGACGACCATCGGCTGAATGTAAAAGGGCAATGAATACACCAGTGAGCCAAGTAGAAGACCCTCGAAACTAAAAGCCAAACTGCTGCCAAACCAATCGAGCCATGCAGCACCGAAAAAGTGTTGTGGTGAAAACGCGAGCAACAGGTAGAAGCCAATGACCGTCGGCGGTAAAACCAGCGGCAATGCCAAAAGCGGAATACAGATAGCGGTCAGCGGAGACTGGCTTCTGGCGAGCCACCATGCCAGGGGCGTGCCGAAAATCGCTAATATGATCGTGGTGAAGCCAGCGAGCCGTATAGAGGTGCCTAGTGTGATCAGGTCTTGTTCCATAACCTATTCTTGCACCAACGCCGCGTGATAGCCCGCCTGTTGGATAATTTTGGCGGCACTGGGTGTTGCGAGGAACTGATCCAGGGCTAGGGCTGCAGGGTGGTCCGACAGTAAAATTCGTTTCTGCGTAATCGCAGGATATTGGGTTTGGGGTGGCAGATAGTATTGATCTGGCGGCACCTTCGCCTGAATCAATTGCGCAAGAGAAATAAGAGCGCCCTGCGCATTACCGGTTTCAACGAACTGATAGGCTTGGTGGACATTATTGCCTTGGATGCGCCGAGGCGCTTGCTGAAATAGAGGTGCTGAGAGCAAGACGCTGGCTGCCGCGCCGTAAGGCGCAAGGGCTGGATTGGCAATGGCCAAATCGCCCTCAAAATTGGTGAAGATCGCCTCCCAAGGTCCATCTCGGTTGGGTATCCAGAGCGCGAGGCGGCCCCTGGCATAAACCTTGGGGTGATGGCGCGAAAAGCGACTCTGCGCGTGTAGCTGCTCAGGCCGCGCAGAATCGGCGGCTAAAAACAAATCAAAGGGCGCGCCCGCGCTGATTTGGGCGAAGAGCATGCCGGTTGAACCGCTCACCAATTGATAGTTTGACTGCGAGGCTGGATCTGATTGGGCGAAGGCGTCAATAAGGGCCTCGAGCGTCGCTTTAAAATTCGCGGCAACGGCAATTCTTGCGGGTCCCTCGGCGCAAGCCTGGGACGCGCAAATCAAAGACCAGAGCAAAACACCAGTCCGAAAGAGCGTCATGGCTATACGGTTCCGGCTCTGGCTCGCTCGATGAAATCATTGATCAGCCAACCCGAAATGGAAATCATCGCAGGCGGGTTGGGGAGCGCATCAAAATGAAACCACTGCGCGTCGCTGAGCTCCTCCTCTTGAATGTCAATTTCGCCGCTATCGTATTCAGCATGAAATCCGAGCATTAAAGAATTCGGGAAAGGCCAAGATTGGCTGCCAAAATATTTCAGATTTTTGACCTTAAGGCCAACCTCTTCAAAGACTTCCCGATGCACGGTGTCCTCGATTGACTCGCCAGGCTCAACGAAGCCCGCCAAGACACTATAAAAATTAGCGCGTGCATTGGCATTTTTGGCAAGCAAAATGTCCTCGCCTTTGTTAATACAAACGATAATTGACGGCGACAGGCGTGGGTAGAACATCTGACCACAGTCTAAGCATTTTCGAGAGCGGTCCTGACTTTCAGAGGATGTCTCGCCCCCGCATTGCCCACAATGACGGTGGGTCTGAAACCACTCAACGATTTGTTTCGCTCGGCCGATGAGATAGAACAGATCGATTTCAACGGTGTTGAGAAAAGACCATAGGGATTCAAATTGGTAGCCAACGGGCTCATCGCTATCGGCATCAGCCTCAAGGGCGAAGATCGGGGCATTGTCCACCCAGCCCAGGAAATGCCTTGACTCTGAGGCGATACCACTCCAATGCAGCTCATCTTCGTTTAAGGGCTGCCAACGATCGTGCGTATCACAGCCCAAGATCTCACCATCGGATACGACGATGTAGTGCGCGTTTTGAACCGTGTCGGGTGCCAACAGATCGGACCGAAAGGCCGTTTTGATGTCAATGTTCTGCCAGTCCATGAACGCTCCTTTTATAAACCTTGCGCGACTCTACCACAGGCTCGGCTTAGGAATCATTAGTCGTCGATTGTGTTGGTGCCCTTGTTGGTGCCCGGCGGTAGGGATCTTGCGAGTGCCCAAAGTGAAATGTTGTGAAAACCAACTTGCTGAAGCCTTTCGGCTACGTGATTTGCTGTGGTCATTGAGGTCACAACGTCATCGATGATTGCGACGTGGCAGACTGCTTGGGCGCGTGCGATATAAAAAGGGTTGGTCACGTCATTGAGTCGTTGCTGCCTTGACTGCTGTTTGCGGTCCTGCTCGGTTGGGTGCGTCTTAATAAACTTTGGCGTCCAAGGGCGGTTGAGTGCCTGTGCAAGGTCTTTGGCGATGAGCGCGGCAGGGTTGTATCCGCGCGTTCGCCGCTTTCGCCAGGTGCTCGGCACCGGTATTAGCAGATCTGGCATGACGCCCGGGGTCTCATCACGTTTGATTCGTTGAGCAAGGCACAGGGCCAGGGCATGGCCCGCAGCGAGATTGCCTTGGTCCTTGAATTCAAGGATCAGTTGTTTGATCGGGAAGTCGTAAGCAAATGCGGCTTGGCACCGGTTGAATCGTGTGGGCTGATTAAAGCAGTTGTAGGGGCCTTTATGATGAGGCCAAGGCATTGCGCAGCGCGGGCAACCGCGGGCGAGCCAGGGCAGGTCTTTTTGGCAGGGGCGGCAAAGGCCGCAAGCTTGGGTTTGGCGTTGACTACAGAGGAGGCAGGGCCGTTTGACGGCCCCCAGCAAACGTCGAAGCAAGTGCTAATCCCCTCAAACAAAGTAACATCCCATCATTACAGGCCGTGCGCGTTTGATGCGTGGGTTAGGCGCTGACTCAGTCGTCAGCGCTTACGGTAAGGCACGCAGGCGTTACGCTATTTTCCGAGCAAACAATGAATTGTTTGAGCAGGTCAGTCCAAAATACGACGGTCTCGTGAAGGCTTTCGGCCTCCGCTGGATTAAAATGCGGCACCTGTTGTTCGATCTCTACAAAATATAATGCATCTGCCAAAATGGCCTTGGTAAACCGCAGATAGCCGGTCGCAAGGCTTGGGCGCTTAGGGCAGACCGTTAACATAACCAAAGTCTGATAGCCCTGCTCAAGGCCGGAGAAAATCGTCGTCAGATCTGGGGCCTGGCATCGCGCCATGTTGGCCGATTCATAGTGTTTCAGCGTGTCAGCCAAATCAAGGGGCAAGGATCCTCGATGTTGCTCCAAGCGAATGCGGGTGTTTTTAACGGATTCTTGGCGCTCGCTTGCGGTGTACTCATCGATTTTAAAGTGTTCGAAGTGAAGCTGCTGGGTTCGTTCAAAACCGCTGGGAACCGCGCCGATCAATCTTACGCGTTCTGCGCCCGCAGCCTGGCCAGGCTGTGAACTCAAAAAGCTGCAGAGCAGCAGAAAGCGAATGATTCGCCCTCGGCCGATGATTTTGTTCGCGCCTTTTGCGGGTAGTTGATCGCGTAGGACAAGATCCGTAGGATCGATTGAATGGTCGTTGCCGAGACGGCGCGGCTTAGATCTGAAAAGGGCGCGGCAATGCCCGCTCAGGCGTGCGGCGCGCTCACTCTGAAAGCGGTGCAGCAAGATCAAGCTGATAGGTGTGAATGGTCTCATCTCGCAGGGTTGTCAGCTCGATACGGTCTCCTGGACTGTGCTGCTCTAAAAGTGACAGCATCGTATCTTCATTGGTGACGGGCTCGCCATCGATGGCAATGATGACATCGCCGAGATGAATGTTACCGCGCCGGTCTTCTCGAATACCGATGAGGCCCGCTTTGGCGGCAGGCAGTCCCGGTTTAACCGAAAAAATAGCAACGCCGTTGATTTTCAAACGTTTGGTCCAAGAATCGGACAGGGACTCAATACCGAGCACGGGACGATAGAGCTTGCCGTATTTTTTTAGCTGCGGGACCAGATTTTTGACGGTGGATACAGGGATTGCAAAGCCAATCCCGGCACTGGCCCCGGTTGGGCTAAAAATAGCGGTATTCACGCCGATGAGTTCTCCGCTTGAATTCAGCAACGGACCGCCTGAATTGCCTGGGTTAATCGCCGCATCGGTTTGGATGACGTTCGAGATCGTGCGATTGTTCATGGATTTAATTTCCCGGCCCAAAGCGCTCACCACGCCAACGGTTAGGGTCGTGTCGAGCGCAAAAGGGTTACCGATGGCGAGGACTTTGCGGCCAACGGCCAGATTATCCGAATCACCCAGGGGTAGGGGTTGTAAGGTTTCTTCTGGTGCTTCGATCTTGAGCAGCGCGATATCTTTTTCGGGTGAGGTGCCGACGACGGTTGCCTCATATTGACGCCCAGATTGCATGGCAATATTGATTTTATTGGCGCCATAGATGACGTGGTAGTTCGTCACAATCAACCCGCTCTTATCCCAAACGAAGCCCGTTCCTGAACCCTTCGGGATCTCGAGAACGTTGAGCGAAAAGCGTTGTCTGCGAAGCTGGGTATTGGTCACAAAAACCACTGATGGGCTGGCGGCCTGAAACACCTCAATGTTGTTGGTTTCATCATTTGTGAGGGATGGGCCACGGGTGGGTGCAGGCGCGGCAGCTGTTGCTGCCTCCCTGACCGTCATCAGGCCGATTCCGCTGGCGAGGATGACCGCGGCGCATACGATCCAAAAACGGTTCATAACGTTTTGAGAAGCCTCTTATCGAGTGGTGGGATTAACTTGGGTTACCAGGCGTTCGACATCAATAAATTGATTGAGTTCATAGAGGTCTTCAGCGGTCAAATGACCAATGACCTGCTTCAAGCGAAGCGTATTGTTGATATAACGATACCGAGCACTGGCGAACTGAAAGTCAGATAAATAAAGCCGTTGTTGCGCGAGCAAAACATCGACAATGTTGCGCGTGCCGACCTCATAGCCTGTTTCCGTCGCGGACAAGGCCGAGCGCGCAGACTCAATGCCCCGAAGACTTGCTTTGACCCGGGCAACATCCGTATTGATGGCGGTAAAAAGGCCTCGTACGTTCTCACTGACCTGGCGTTCGGCGAGGTCTAGATTCTCTCGGGCCTCAACCAACCGGTATTCCGACTGGCGAACGCCCGAGCGCGTACCGCCACCAGAATAGATCGGGACGGTCAGTTGTAATCCGTAAACTTCGGTATCCGACCGATTGGTCTGAAAGGCACTGGGGTTTTCACTGGTTTGCGACGAGTAGGTCACCTGGGCATCCAGGGTTGGAAGATGTCTTGATTTATTAATCGCGGCTTGCTTTTGCGCCACAGCGAGCGCTGCTTTGCCCGCCAGAATGGTCGTGTTTTTCTCTAGCGCTGCGGCGACCCAGGCTGCTTCATTTTGAGGCTCTGGATGTCGGACCGGAAATTCCGCCATGAGGCCCTGCACGGAAGTAAACGCGCGGCCCGTTAGGCGCATCAAAGGCTCGAAGCTTTGCGCTTGCGCGCCCTCGGCCTCGATCACGTTGACGGTTGTACGGTCAAAACTGGCGGTGGACTCCAGGACATCGGTAATGGCGACGAGGCCGACATCGAAGCGTTGCTGTACCTGCTCAAGCTGCCTTTGGACTGCGCTGCGTTCGGCGTTGGTTGAATCCAAGGCGTCTTGGGCTTCTAAAATTGCCAGATAGGTCTCAGCGACGCGAACAATCAGCGACAACGCCTCGCTGGAGTAACCGGCTTGGGCCTGATCTCTAATACTTTTAGATTGCTGGTACTGATGCCATCGGTCCATACGGAATAGGGGTTGGACTAAGCCCGCCCGCCAGGATCGACTGGTCGTGGTGGTGTCTTCAAAGAGGGTTGTACCCGTCAGCGGGTTGAATTCTCGCAACGACGGACTGGTGGTGTCAGAATAACTGCTGGACAGGTTCAGGCTAGGAAGTAGACCCGCTCGAGCCTGCGGCACCACCTCACTTTGAGCCAGAAAGGATGCTTCCGCTGCCCCTAATTGCGGGTCATTCTCAATGGCGAGTTGGTATACCCCGGATAAATCAATCGACTCAGCTCGGCCGCAAAGTGCCGCAAAGCTCAGGCTGAGCGCTAACATAAATCGTGCTGTCGTCATATTCGAATCTCTACGTTGGCAGTCCGGCGGGGTCAGGGAGAGCAAGGATACGCTCGAAATGCCAAATCTGCCAGTTTTCTGCGTCAATCTGACAGCCCCACGAGGTGAACGCCGCGGCGGTTTTAAGTGTTTTTTGGCGCGCTTTCTAGCCCTGAGTTCATAGAATTTACGAGTGGCACTGGGAAAAAGTCCAATTCTGATTGGATAAATTCTGCAAGTGCCAAGCACTGGTCCTCCCGAAACGGGGCGGCGATGAGTTGCAGACCAATGGGTAAGCCCGCTTCATCCAAGCCGCAGGGAATGACGACGCTGGGCCAGCCGGTCAGGTTATAGGTCATGGTGTAGGTGTAATCTAACATATCCTCTGCTTGACCATGTGGAATCGCAGTGTGGGCATTAACCGGGCAAATCAGTACGTCAAGCGTTGCAAAGGACTTCAGCATCGCGCTTTTGAAGCCGTCCCAAATCGCAAGAATATTGCACAGTTCCGCCGCCGAAAAACCGGGTTTCGGCTGAGATAAGTTGCTGGCGATGGCCAACGACGGCGTCTCGGTATTGGATCGCTCCAGCAAATCCAAAACGGTCTCATGGTCATCTGCTGCAAGCAGGCGTGAAAAAATCAAAGGGGTCATCTCGATACCATCCGGCCGGTGCTCCCGCAGATCCATGCCTTGATTCGCCAGCTTGTCGATAACGCTTTGAAGGGCTGCTTGGATGGCAAGCGTGGGTGCGGAAAGCCCATTGCTGAGATGAAAGCCAATTCTGAGAGACTTGGGATCGATGTCTTGGGCTTGCAGTTTCGGCGCAATGCGGACATTGGGATCAAATAAATCAGGGCCCTCAATAATATCGAGCAGTAGCGATAAGTCTTGGGCAAACCGGGTCATTGGACCGGGTTGGCTGAGGGGCGCCCAAAGCCCCTCACTGGGGAGGGCGTTGCCCGAGCAAGGCACTCGCCCGGAGGTGGGTTTTAGGCCCGCGATGCCGCAAAAATGTGCTGGTAGGCGAATACTGCCGCCGGTGTCGGTGCCGATATCGAAAGGGATTGCTCTGCTGGCAATCAGGGCGGCGGCGCCGCCGGAGCTGCCGCCGCTCGTTCGGGTTAAATCATAGGGATTATTGGTTCGCCCGAATAAATTGTTGTCGGTCTGAAACGCAAGGGTAAATTCAGGGGTGTTGGTTTTGCCCACCAGAATGGCGCCGGCCGATCGAAGTCGCGCAACCACCGAGGCATCGCGACCGGGTCTAAAGGCGGCCCGGCCTTGGGTGCCCCAGGTTGTTATAAAATCGAAGGTATCCAAGCTGTCCTTGATGGTCATGGGCACCCCATGAAGCGGGCCGACAGATTTGCCTTCAGCCAGGTCTGCGTCGGCTTGGGCTGCATATTTCAAGGTGAGTTCAGGGTTGGTTGAAACAACGGCGTTGAGATCTGCGTTGACCGCATCAATGCGTGCCAAAGTCTGCTCAGCGAGCGCGACCGCTGTAATCCGTTTTTCTCGGACGGCTTGGGCGATATCCTTTATGGATTGATCCAGTATCTCGGTCATGTGGCATTCTCATTGCGTATTCTTGATCGCCGGCATCGGCTTTAAGCCTCATGCAGTCAAATGATCATCGCATCAGTTCAACGAGGGCGGGTTTAATCCTCGAATTTAGACAGAAGTAGTCCAAAAGCCAAGTCATCAACGGGCAGATCAAAGCCTGCTTCAATCGGCCCTTCGGCAACCGACAAGCTCTGACACAGCGTTTCGCGCAGGATGTAGTCCTGATGATTGGCAATGGCTAACAGAATCGCATCATTGCCCCAGACCTGAAGGTTGATTCGATCGGCCACATTCAGTCCGTCATCTTTGCGGCTTTTCTGAATTCGGCTGACGACTTCCCGAGCAAGACCTTCTTCGATGAGTTCAGGGTCAAGGTGGGTATCCAAGTCAATCGAGATGTACCGGTTTGAGACAGCGTTGGTGCCGTCTTTGGCTTCTCGAAAGACGAGGATGTCGTCGAGCCCAAAGCTTTCACCATCGAGTTCAAGACGATTGGTTTCTTGAAGCTTTAAGATGCTTTGGCTGTCGAGTTGATCGATGAGTTGTTTAAAGTGCTTAAACCGATTACCCAGCCGCTTACCCAAAACCGGTGAGTTGGGTCGCGCGAACAACTCAATATAGTCGGCTTCATTGGTATCGTATGAGATCGCTTTTACGTTCAGCTCTGCCAAAATGTAGGACTCCAGGCGCGCGATCTCATTTAAAAGAGATTCATCCTGATGGAGAATCCGCAGCAGTCGGGTTGGGTATTTGGTTTTGACTCGATCCTGGTTGCGTTTTTGACGACCCAGGAGAATCACATGCTGCATTCTGCCGACGGCTTCTTCCAGTGTTGGTTTGACCCGCTCAGTTTGAGGCACGGGATAGGGGCATAAGTGAACGGATTCGGGCGCGCTGTCAATGCTCGGCAACCCCTGGTAAAGGGTCTCAGACAAAAAGGGTGCAAAGGGCGCCATGCAAACGGTGAACTCATAAACGGCCGTGTATAAGGTGTTGAAGGCATGCGCTTTGTCGGCGGTCATGGCGTCATCCCAAAATCGAGCTCGGTTGAGCCGAATATACCAGTTTGTCAGTTCTTCAATAAAATCGAATAACGCGGGCACGACGTTATACAGGCGATAGGCTTCCATTTCTTCGGCGATATTGGCTTTGAGCGTTTGCAGACGGGACAGTAACCATTGATCCATGATGTTGGGACTGGGTTCCGTCACCGCTCCCGGCGTCCAGTGATCGATCTCGGTATAGGTTTTTAAAAAGCGATAGGCATTCAGCCAGGGCAACAAGGCCCGACGGGTCATTTCCTTAACACCCGCATCTTTAAAGCGCTGCTCTTCGGCTTTAACGAGGCCCGAATTGATCAGATAGAGCCGGAGCGCATCCGCGCCGTAGTCCTCCATGAGCGCGTCAGGCGGGGTGTAGTTACGCAGCCGTTTAGACATTTTCTTGCCGTCTTCCGCCATCACGATGCCGTTGACGATGACGTTTTTAAACGGATTGGTTTCGAATAAAGCGTAGCCTAAAACAATCAAGGTGTAGAACCAGCCGCGGGTTTGATCCAAACCTTCGGCGATGAATTCCGCGGGAAAGCCCTTTTCAAACAATTCCTTGTTTTCGAAGGGATAATGCAGTTGGGCATAGGGCATTGCGCCAGATTCAAACCAGCAATCTAAAACTTCTGAAATTCTGCGATAGGTACCCGCTTCGCCAGGTAGCGTGAAGGTTAAATCGTCGACAAACTCGCGATGTAGGTCGGTCACTTCGACGCCCGTTAACACTTTGAGTTCTTCGATCGATCCAATGCACTTTGCCGCGCCAGACGCATCATTGATCCAGATGGGGAGGGGCGTGCCCCAATAACGGTTTCTTGAGATCGCCCAATCCATCGCGCCCGCGAGCCAGTTGCCCATTCGGCCATTTTGAATATGCTCAGGAACCCACCGAATATTTTGGTTGGCTGCAACCAATTGTTCTTTGATTTGTGCGACTTTGACGTACCAAGAATCGATGGTGCGATAGATAATGGGGGTGTCAGAGCGGGGGCAAAATGGGTAGCTGTGTTGAATCACCTCTTGCAGGTACAGCTGGCCCGAGGCCTTTAAGTGCCGCATGATCGGTTTGTCAGCTTCTTTGACATGAAGGCCGGCAAAATCAGAAACGGCCTCGGTAAAGCAGCCGGCCATATCAATTGGGCAAACGAGGGCGGTAATCCCGGCGGCTTTTAAAACTCGAAAATCGTCTTCGCCAAAGGCAGGTGCTTGATGGACAATCCCGGTGCCACTGTCTGTGGTGACATAATCATCGGCTAAAACCTGGAAAGCGCCCTCTGAGGCAAGATCTTCAAAGTACGGAAATAAGGGGTCATAGCGCAGCCCTACGAGTTCTGACCCCATAAGGGTTGAACCTGCTTGAAGTTGTTTTTTGCCTTCGTAGGCCGCAAGACGCTCTGAGGCAATAATAAGGGTTGCTTGCAATGCTTCGTCATAAACCTTGGTGTATTCGATATTGCTGCCGACGCACAGCGCAAGATTTGACGGCAATGTCCAGGGCGTCGTGGTCCAGGCGGCGATGTAAACGTCTTGATCGGTTAGCTTAAACAGCACTGTGACTGCAGGGTCTTGGGCCTCTTGATAATTGCTGCCGGCCTCAAAATTCGACAAAACGGTTCCAAGCGCGGTTGAGAAGGGCACAACTTTTTCGCCCCGATAGATCAACTCTTTTTCCCAGAGCTGTTTAACGACCCACCAAACCGACTCCATGTACCAGGGTTCCATGGTTTTATAATCGTTATCAAAGTCCACCCAGCGGCCAATACGCGTGATCGTTTTGCGCCACTCGTCTGTATAGCGTTGAATGATGCCGCGGCAGGCATCGTTATAGCCTTTGATGCCCATCTTCTCGACCGCTTCGGCGGATGATAGGCCAAGCGATTTGTCGATTTCATGTTCTATTGGCAGGCCATGACAATCCCAGCCAAAGCGCCGCTGCACATAGCGGCCTTTCATCGTGAAGTATCGGGGTACTGCGTCCTTTAAGATCGAGCCCACTAAATGCCCGTGGTGCGGCAGGCCCGTCGCAAAGGGTGGGCCATCGTAAAAAATGTAAGGGTCTTGGTCACGAGTTTGAGCCAGGCTCTTTTGAAAGACATCTTGCTTCGCCCAAAAATCGAGCACGGCGTGTTCTGCTGCCACAAAGGAGAAGGTGTCCGCATCCGGATTAATAGAACGGTCACGACTCATGGATTGCTCCCCCTGGTTGGGCTTGGATCGCCGCGACGCTTTCCGATCCTAGCAATCATTCGGTTGGCGGCAATCGGGTTAAATTGGACGGGCAATAATAGCCTGTCACTCTGAGAGGTCAACAGCTTGTCAGTCGCGATGATCTTGCACCCCAGTCACGCTACCGCGAAGGTTGATTTTTTCCAGCACGGCGGAGACCAGTTTCTCGATTTGAAACTCGAAGTACCAATCGGGCGTCTTGGTGTGATGAATTGCTGTGGTCCCAACGACGCGGAAGCCCCAGTCCTCTTTAACTGAACGGTCCTTGAGGCTCTGTAGTCGCGCCCAGGCGGGTTTAGACAACACAGGGTGAACGCAGGCGACTGTTATGTCTCTTGCGCCCTCATCTTTGAGTGTCTCAACAGCAGCAACCACGGATCCGGCTGTATCAATAATGTCATCGACCAATAGGACATTCTTGCCCTCGACACGACCGATCAACGTGGATCGAAAGACCGTATTGGGCTTTGAGTAGTCTCGTTCTTTCGACAAGGCCGCAAGATCCGCCGACAGTTCTTCAGCATAAATACGCGCATTTTCGAGGTATCCAACATCCGGTGAGACCACGACGTCACCCGTTAAGCCATTGGCCTTGAGCCAAGGCACAAACTGTTTGGTCAGGAAAATATTCTCAAGATGGGTTTGGCTTGGGTTGAACATACCGGCAATGGCATCGTTATGGATCTCAACGGTTACAACTCGGTCAGCCCCAGCGCTTTGCAACATGCGCGCAAACAGGCTCGCGCTGATGCCCTCTCTGGTTCGACCCTTACGTTTGTCCTGACGGGCGCCGGGATAATAGGGCGTGACAGCCGTGACGTATTGCGCATCGGCTAAGGCCGCAGCTTCGACAGCATGCAACAACATGATGAATCGGTCATAGATGGATTTATCGTCCTGGTCGCCCACCATGTTTTGAAAAATGTAGAGGTCATGACCGCGAACATTGGCTTGAATCTCGATTTTACCCTCGCCACAAGCGAACCAGATTTCTTTGCTCGGGAGTAAGGGTGTTTCCAGGTATTGCGCAACGCGTTCGGCAAACGATCGCCCTGATTCGCAGGTCATTAAAGCGATGGGCGCTCGAGGATTTCGAATGATAGCAACGTTCTGATCAGTCATGGTGCGTCAGTAGTCCTTGTAAAGCGTGAACGAGCAAAGGGTGTTCAATCTTTAAGATCGCCTCTGCCAGGCTGTCCGGGGTCATACCCGGCGTTATAGTAACGTGATTCTGAGCAATGATCGCGCCCTCATCGTAGTGCGCTGTGACGTAATGAACCGTCGCACCAGATTGACGCTCATTGGCCGCAAGCACTGCGCGATGGACATTTTGACCATACATTCCAGCGCCACCATAGTTTGGTAGCAAGGCCGGGTGGATGTTAATGATTTTGTTTGGAAAGGCCGCGAGGGTGCTGGGCCCGATTTTTTTTAAGTAGCCTGCCGTGATCACCCAATCAATGCGATGTTCAAGCAAGCAATCTGCTAGGGCTTTATCGACCGCCGAGCGCTTTACATCGGCGCTGGTGTTACAAAACCAATGGGGTAAGTCCTCGCTTGACGCGAAGTGCCAAGCACCGCTGCGAACATTGTTGCTCACCACCAGACAAATCTCTGCGTCAAGAATGCCTTGTGCACAGGCCTTATAAAGGTTCCGCAGATGGCTCCCGCGACCGGAGGCGAGTACCGCGAGACGGGCCGCTGGCCTTTTTAACGCGGTGCTCAACGGTTGTGCGCGGCATCAGAAAATTGCGCCCTGAGCTGATTCTTTTGAACTTTACCCATTGTGTTTCGAGGCAGATTCCGCAAGAAGAAAATTTTCTTTGGGGTCTTGAAGTTAGCGAGGCGAGGTTTGATCTGATCAAAAATAAACTCAGCGGTTAGATCGACTTCCGCAAGGGGAACGATCACAGCGCAGACAGACTCCCCGAAATCGGGATGGGGTAGACCGATCACGGCACTCTCCATCACGCCATCGATTGCGTCCAATACCAATTCAATTTCTTTTGGATAGACGTTGAGCCCGCCAGTAATAATGAGATCCTTACTGCGGCCAACAATGCTGATGTAGCCTTCATCATCAATGACCGCGAGATCACCCGTTTTAAAATAGCCATCGGGCGTAAAAGATTCAGCCGTTTTCTCCTCATTTTGCCAATAGCCTTGAAAAACGTTCGGGCCGCGAACCCAGAGGTGACCGGTTTCGCCTGCCGGTAATACGTCGCCTGCGTCATTGACCACCAAACATTCAACCCCGGGCAAAGGTGGGCCAACGGTGCCGGGCTTTCTTTCGCCATCGAGTGGGTTGGCGGTGTTCATGCCGGTTTCGCTCATGCCGTATCGTTCCAGGATGACCGTGCCGGTCGTTTCCTCCCAATCCTTGAAGGTCTGCGCAAGCAAGGGCGCTGACCCTGAGATAAATAGGCGCATCCCTTCACAATCCTTTTGATGAATGCCTTGGCGCAACAGCCTGGTGTAGTAGGTCGGCACGCCCATAAAAACCGTCGCATGCGCCAAAGCCGTCCGGACAGTGGCCGCATCAAATGACGGTTGGAAGATCATCGAGCACCCGGCTAGAAGCGGTAGGTGGAGCCCGACAAATAAACCGTGCACATGAAAGATCGGCAAGGTGTGGAGCATCACATCCGCCTGGGTCCAGCCCCAGGCGGATGTAAGGGTTTGTGCATTGCTGATCAGGTTGTCATGACTGATCATTGCGCCCTTCGGTAGTCCGGTGGTGCCTGAGGTATACACGATTACGGCGATATCATCTGGCCCTGTTGGTTCAATCGAATGCGTTGTTGGGCAGTCTTGGGCAAGGTTGGTCAGGCTGCCTTGCCCAAAACGATCCATAGTGTGGGTTAAGACAGATCGTTCGGCGTGATCGTCTGCGCAAGCCGGGTCTACCATCAGCAAGCTGGGTGTGGCGTCTTGCAGGAAGTGGTTCAATTCATGAGATCCGTAAGCCGTATTGAGCGGCAGGTAAATCAAACCCGCGCGCAAGCAGCCACAGTACAAGTACAGAGCCTCAATTGATTTCTCAGTTTGGACCGCAACCCGGTCACCAGGTTTTAGACCCAACTGGATCAGCGCCGTGGCGAATTGGGCGCTGCGCTGTTCAAGATCAAGGTAGGTTGCAATCGTCTCGCCGGCGGCATCAATCAATAACGGGCGCGAAAGGTCAAAATGGTCACGGAAAACTTGATAGAGATTGCTCATAATAATCCAGATTGATGGTTTGAGTCCGCCGCACCCTTAGCCCAGTACGCGAGTCAAGAGGATTTCCGACAGAGCGCAAGGTGATCTGGTAAATTATAACGCGCGCGTTGGCTTTTTTCGCCTGTTTACCATTAGAGGTCGTTATCATGTCGTTTAAAACTGGGTTAGTCGGATTCTTATTATTCGGGGTGATCTCGCTGAATGCGGTCGCGGAAGTTCGACTCCTTGAGGGCTGGACCCGTAGTCCGCCGCCAGGGGTCGACCGGCTCGCCATTTATGGCAGGCTGGTCAACGACGGTGACACCCCGGTGGTTTTGTCGCGCTTAGAACTCGCTGGCGCCGGGCAGGTTATGTTGCATGAGACGGTGATGGATGCGGGTCAAATGCGCATGCGGCACATTGATCCGATTGAGCTGAGCCCATCAAAGGCCTTAGTGATGGCGCCGCAAGGCCTACACCTTATGGTGATGGGGTTAGCGCGTTCGCCCCAGGCGGGTGAGACCTTAACGATCAAAGCCACAACGCGACTCGATGAGGTCCACACTTTTTTAGTTCGAGTTCAGCCGATAACCGCGCTTGGGCCTGTGCCCAACTAGGCTTTTGGGGGCCGCTTGATGACAGAGTCAATCGCTGAAAAACGGTCTATAAAAGATCGATTGGAACAGGCGTTGGTACAGCATCGGGCCGGACAATTGCGTAATGCCGAGGCGCTCTATCAAGGCATCTTGAATGAAGCGCCTGAGCATCCTGATGCGCTGCATTTGTTGGGCTTGATCCGAGGTGAGCAAGGCCAAGAACAGATCGGGATCGAGTTGATCGAGCGCGCTCTGCGCAAGCGACCATTGGCTGCAGCCTATCATCATAATATTGCGGGGCTTTATCGCCGGGTAGGTGACATGGCGCTCGCAAGTGCGCGCTTTCAAGATGCTTTTACGCTGAAGCCGGATTATGGGGAAGCCTACCAAGGTTATGCTGAGATGGTCACCTTTGCGCCTCAGGACCCGTTTCTCAATGCGGTTGAACAGCAGCTAACGAATCCCAAGCTGAATGATCAGACGCGGTGTTACTTACATTTCGCGGCGGGCAAATATTTAGATGATACGGCCGAATATGATCAGGCCTTTAAGCACTATGAATTGGCGAATGACTTGGCTGCGAGGTCCTTTTCCACGACGAAAAACAGACAGTTTTTTCAGGACATCGTCTATTTCCAGCCGGATCTGCAATCGATTGAAGCCCAGGCTCAACCGGTGGGCGATGAACCCATGCCGATTTTTGTGGTGGGCATGCCGAGGAGCGGCACCAGCTTGGTTGAGCAGATACTCGCCAGCCACTCCCGAGTATTTGGCGCGGGCGAATTGAATGATTTAGCAACCGTTAGCCTGCAATTGATCCAAACCTTAAAGGCGCAGTCTGCGCCCGCTGGCATGCGCCGCGACGAGTCTAGCCACCGAGTTCAGGTGGCAGTTGATCGGGCCCAGGCGCGCTACCTGCGGGCATTGCGCGATCGAGACTATGGTCAAGGGATCCAGTGGATCGTTGATAAACACCCGCTGAATTTTCGGTTCCTTGGGCTCCTGCGGGCAATGATCCCGGGTGCGAAGGTTGTGCATGTCCGCCGCCATCCGCTGGACACGTGTTTGAGCTGTTTCTTTCAAAATTTCACGAAGGGCCAGGATTACAGTTTTAATTTATCGAATCTTGGACAATTTTATATCGATTATCAGCGCCTTATGAATCACTGGTCGGCCATACCCGGGCTCGATATTCACACGGTGACGTATGAATCAATGCTGGCCGCCCCACAAGCTGTGATTGAGTCGTTGTTAGCCTTTTGCGAATTACCCTTCGAGCCAGCTTGTTTAACGTTTTATGACACGGTTCGACCGGTGAGTACGGCCAGTTTCAATCAAGTACGACAACCGATCTATCAAACCTCAAAAGCGCGCTGGCGCCATTACGCCCAACACCTCGGCCCGCTCGCGAGGGTGCTCGATCTTGACGCTGAAAGCCCTGCTATGATCACGGAATCAAGGCTTTAAACAGGGCCTGAAAGATCGATTGATCAATGATAAAGTTAAATCGTCTCTGAAGGATTTCTAACCATGTACAGTTGGCGCGAACTTGAAGCAGCTGCTCCAGAAATTGCCGCATTTGGGTCTCAGCGTCTGGATGGCAAACTCGCCTATTTAGCGACGGTACGAGAGGATGCAAAGCCGAGGCTGCATCCAGTAACCCCCATTATTGGCGCCGGCCATTGTTTCTTATTCGTTGAACCGAGCACGCCGAAGGCACAAGATTTGCTGAGCAGTGGTTGGTATAGCTTGCATTGTGCGATGAACGACAGTTCTGGCAGTAGCGGTGAGTTTATCCTAAATGGTCAGGTGCAAGCGGTGACCGATGGCGCCTTGCGCGTCTTAGCGGAGTCTGTTTCAAACTATCGGCCCGCCGCCAGAACGGTTCTGTTTGAATTATCGATCCACGAAGCACATGCCATTGATTACCGGTTTGGCCGAGCGCATCGAAGACGGTGGCCCGCACGAACTGGATCATAAGGTTGTTGGGTTTAGACCGACCGGTCGGGTCCGATCGGATCGACGGCCGAGCGCTTATTCTGAGGCGCTGTCCACCGCGTCCAAGGGCCAAGCCAGCCTATTGAGATGACGCAAAAGGCCATTGCGTTGCGCCTTTGTGAGCGTCGCCTCGTGGGTTTGTGCCGCACTGATGGATAGGTCTGTCTTTGTGCTCAAAGATCTGAGCGCGTGGCCTTGCAGGATGAGTGCGCGAGGCAAAGCCGCAGCGCTGCTAAAGGCTCGCTGCAATCGTTCTGGCGCATAGTGGCTCGGTCCAATCGATGCCTGGAACTGCGCAAAGGTTTGTGCCGGACGCATCGCTTTCTGGTAGCGAGCAAGGCTCAGGGTCAAAAAATCGATTCGTGCAATCTGGGAGTAGGGGGTTTGATAAAACGCAACGTGCCCCATTGCTGCCAGCAGTAAGATCGCCATGGCGTTTTGATTCTCAGTTTGCGCGTCAGAGAATAACGGTGTGCCGATTGGTTGTCTTAGAAAGTGACTGCCAGGTAGACCGTGAATGAGCGCGATTACTTCGGCTTCGGGAAAACTCAGATCGTTAAAGCTCGCGGCCGTAATGCGAATGCTTGCGTCATCGGGTTGATAAAAAAAAGCGGTCTGGGCGTCGAGCAAAGACGGCTTTACAAGCAGGGGCGGTAGGTCAGAAAACTGCAAGCCAAGCGGGTTCAGTACGCGATGTGTTTCGATGCTTGCTTCGATGAGACCCAAAAACTGTTGTCGCGCTGCACGGGTTGGGCCCACCGTCTGAAAAAGCCCAGGGTCCGTGGTGCCAAGGGACGCCCGGATGCGTCTTAATGCCGCGAGTTCTTGCGCAACCCACGCGGCCAAGCCGGGCGCTGGTTCCTCTGGTGGATGCGGCTGGGCAGATTTGCGCAAGGCGTTCAGCGTTTGTTGCTGCAGGCTTGAGATCTCGGTTAAAGCAACGGTTTGTTCCAGTTCAGTGAGCAGATTTTGATAATCTTTGGGTTCAAGAGGGCCCGGATGAGCCGCTGAAAAACGCACAACAATCTCATTGAAGAGCGCCTGCTCTAACTGGGTTCGAAGGAATCCTTGATTACCGCTTGCTGGACTGGTGGTCCGAGGCTCGCCAGGTTGTAAGCTGCTGCAGCCGACAAGGGCAACCGCCGCGAGTAGGCCGGTGGTCACCGCTCTGATGACACTCATCTTGGCTCAGGTTCAGCGGGCGCGAGGGTTTGGAGGGTTTGCCGGGTTTGCCGATGCGCTTGTATTCTCGCTTCAATCGCGTTCGTTAGAGCTGAGTTTTGGCAGTACTTTAGATTGATTCGAATATTAAGTAAGGCTGACGCAAAGGTTGCCTCAAGCAGGAGCACCGCCATTTGGGTATCAGAAGCCAGATTGGGATTGGTGTTTGGATAAACGGCGATGAGCTGTCTGGCGACCAGCGCCGTGAGTTCATAGATTCTCATTGGCGCATCGGCAGCGGCAATATAACCCGCATCCAGATCTGCTTGATTGATCGTTTGGGTTTTGGCCTGTTTAAGGGTTTTTTTGAGCTGCTGATAACCCGCTGCATCATCTGCCCCGAGCGCCAAAAAGCGTGCTGTGTGCTGGTCCAGTGCGTCAGCAAACGTCGGACCAAAGGGCGGGTTACGACTAAATCGAGTGACCATCGCAAATAACGCTGTGGCATTCGCGCCGATGTGCGCCGCAACGCTACCGCCCCCGGGTGTGGGTTGTCTGCTCGAAACGGCTTTAAGCCAGTCTTCAACGGTTTGATTCTGAGTCAAGGCTGAGATCCATGATGGAAGTTTTGATAAAGCCTGAGTGCATTGCGCATGCACATGGCAACCGTCATGGGGCCAATTCGGGGCACAAAAATGGGCGTATGCTCGATAATGCTTTCATGAAAGTTGTTGTAGCTTGAAAAATTAACACAAACCGTTCCAGGCTGGACCTCTGCGGGCATGATCTGGGGGAAGTGCGGGCTCGGCACACCGGTAATGACGATATCAGACGCGCTTAAAGCTTGTGCGCGAGCGATGTCGATTTCTTGGGCCCGGGCATCTTCGAAGCAAAGTGGGCCGAACTCATCAAAGGAGAGTACCCGCGCGCCGTCATTCGACATCATGATTGCCAAAGGTCGCCCGATCACCTCGCTGCGATTAAAAATCGTAACGGTTTTGCCTGCGAGTGGGCGTGCTACTGTCGATCGATTTTGAGGATAGACCTCGAGTTCAACCAACAATTTTATGATCGCAAGGGGCGTGCAAGGCAGTACAGCCTTTTTAAGCACACCATCGAATTCGATGGTGCGTTCATTGGCGTAAAGCTTGCGCGTCCAATACTGGCTGCCCGCTTCGACATCCTTTGTGAAATCAACCAAATTCCGGAGGTAGTCGTCCTGTTGGTTGCCAAAAATCGGGAAGTAAATGAAGATGCCGTGGATTGACGGGTCGAGATTCGCCGCGTCGATGGCGGCTTCAAGATCTAAGCGGTTGACGCGCTTGAGTTCATAATCCATGCCGGTTTCGATGAAGCGTTGCTGCGTGGCGCGCGCATAGGCCAGTGACGGTTCATCTTTGCTCGCGATCAAGCCGAGCACTTTAGGCCGCGCGCTTAAGGTCTCAACGATCGTGCGCGTGGTCTTGACATAGTGCTTCGCGAGAATTTTTGGGTCCAGAGAGGGCATAACGGCTCTTTAAAGCGGCTTAATCGGAAGGTCGCGTGATGCTGCCTAAGTAGCCGCTGTGATGTCGACGGCCGTAGTCCTCTTTGGTGAAGGCTTTAAGCTCCATAAGGGTCAAGGCAACCGCATCACTAATGGCGAGCATCACCGCAATTGAGGCGCTCGGGGTGAGGTTGAGCGGGCAAGGCTCTACCAAATCGGAACCCATGTCTAAGATCACTTCGCAAAAGCTGCGCATGGGCGAGTCTGGATGGGATGTGACGCCAACGATTCGGGACACCCCGAGGGTGCGGGCGATTTGGAGGGTCTGGATGACTTCAGTCGACTTGCCGCTGGTTGAAAACGCGACAATGGCATCGTGCTCGGTGACCATCCCTAAATCACCGTGACCGGCTTCTGCTGGATGAATAAAAAAAGCAGGCGTGCCGGTAGAGGCAAGCGTTGCTGCGAATTTTCTGGCGATAAAACCTGCTTTACCAATCCCGGTTGTAATAACGCGGCCGGGTGTCGCCATGAGCAATTGCACGCCGTCTTCGAAGGCATCGGTAATTGCAATATCACGGATTGCCGCGGCCTCTGCATCCATGATGCGTTTCATGTTTTGACGGATGTCCAAGGGCTTTGTCCTCTGGCGGCCTCGTAATGAGGCCCGATGTTGATCGGGGCGTTAATAAAGGAATGATAACGCAAAACCGTCGAGACGCGCGGCCTCGGTGCCAAAAAATCGTGCTCAGTAAGGCCTTAAACACGGGTCAAGACAAGGCAGCCATCGGTGCCGCGGCTTATAGGCTACTTTGATGTGCGGGCGCGGCCGAAAAAAGCCTTATTTAACCCGTCAAGGCGCTTCAGCAAAATGGCAGGCTGCAATGTGCTCTGGTGCAACCGACTCGAGGATTGGCGCCTCGTGTTGGCACGACGGCTGGGCTTTGGGGCATCTTGTATGAAACGCGCAGCCAGAAGGCGGCGAGATGGGCGACGGCACATCGCCCTTTAGTAATATCCGCGTTGTTTTATGATGCGGATCGGGGATCGGAATGGCGGAAATTAAGGACTGAGTATAGGGATGAAACGGCCGGTGATAAATTTCATTGCTGCTGGCTTGCTCGACAATTTTACCTAAATACATAATCGCAACGCGGTCTGAGATATGCTTCACGACCGCGAGGTCATGCGCGATGAAAAGGTAAGCAAGATTGAATTCTTTCTGTAGATCCATCAATAGATTCAAAATCTGACTTTGAATCGAGACATCCAGTGCTGAAACGGGCTCATCGCAAATAATGAGCTCGGGCTTGAGTGCAATTGCGCGTGCAATGCCGATGCGTTGGCGTTGTCCGCCTGAAAACTCAAACGGGTAGCGAGATGCCGAACGCGCTGGCAGGCCCACCGTGTCGAGCAGTTTTGACACGGACTGACGTCGGGTTTGCGCGTTTCCAATGCCGTGAATGAGGAACGGTTCCTCTAGAATTTCGCCGACCGTATGGCGGGCGTTTAAGGATTCCATCGGATCTTGAAAAATCATCTGAATATTTTGTCGATAGGGCAGGAGTTGACGGTGACTCATCCTTGCCAGATTGGTCTCCTTAAACAAAATCTCACCCGCGGTGGGTTGATACAACCGGCTAATGCATCGGCCGAGGGTTGATTTTCCGCACCCGGACTCCCCGACGAGCCCTAGGGTTTCGCCTGAGTTGATGGTCAAGTTCACACCATCGACGGCAAAGTTCCGGGCCTTGGTCCGGCTGAAAAACCCGGATTTCACAGGGAAATGCATTTTAAGGCCCTGTACCTCGAGCAAAGGCGCGGTCATAGTTGCCGCCATTTTAAACACCGCACGCTGTGAGCCTCTGTGACCGCGTCAACGGTTAGTCCGGCGTCGTCACACTCAGCGGCTCTGTGTTGGCAGCGGTTTGCAAACCGGCAGCCAACGGGTAAGTCGTGCAGGCTCGGCACCATGCCCGGGATGATGTCCAGGGGTTGCTTCGGTTTGTCGGTGAGTTTCGGAATCGATCGAAGCAGACCCTGGGTATAGGGATGTTTTGGGCGATCAAAAATATCAAAAACGGATCCTTGTTCGACAACCTGACCCGCGTACATGACAACCACCTGCTCGCAGGTCTCCGCGATCACGCCCAAATCGTGGGTAATCATGATCATGGCCATACCGAAATCTTTCTGCAGAGAAGAAATGAGGTCCAAAATTTGGGCTTGGATAGTGACGTCCAATGCGGTCGTGGGTTCATCCGCAATCAACAAAAGTGGCTCGCAGATTAATGCAATCGCAATCACCACGCGTTGTCGCATGCCGCCGGATAGTTGATGTGGGTATTCGGTCATTCTGAGTTCGGGCGCGGGTATCCCGACGCGCTGCAGCATCAAAACGGCGGTTCTGATTTGCTCAGCAGGGGATTGGTCTGTGTGAATTGCCACCACTTCTGTGAGCTGTCGGCCAATGGTGTGCACTGGGTTGAGCGCGGTCATCGGTTCTTGAAAGACCATGGAGATTTCATTGCCGCGGATACGTTGCAGTCGGGTGTTGTCTGCTGCGGCGAGATCCTCACCTTGGTAGTTGATCTTGCCGGATCGGATATTGCCGTTTGGTCGGGGCAACAAGCCCATGATGGATAGGGCGGTGACGCTCTTTCCGCACCCAGATTCGCCAACGATGCCCAGCGTGCCGCCGGGGGGCAAGTCAAAACTCACGCCATCGACTGCGCGAACCAAGCCCTCGTCGGTTTGAAACTCCGTCGTGAGACCGGTGACTGAGAGCAATGGTTTGGTCACTAGGGCGCTTCCCGATACTGATCAAAGATTTGAAGTTGCACGGGGAAGGTCTTGCCTGAGTCTTTAGCCGCGAGGGTTTGCGTCTTAATCGCTTCATCGACCCAGTGCACGAAGTATTCTTGAGACCCCGAGGCATGTTTGTAACTGAAGTGCTCTGGATACCGAATCCACCGCCAGTGACCGAGTCGGAAAAATCCAGAATAAAACCCTGGCACAAATGAAGCGTAGTCATGGTGCAGCTCGCTCATTTTATGGGCCAATGTCACCATCGCATCCGCTCTCGATTCGCCTCGATATTGATTGATCCAATCATCCATCTGCGGAATCGCGAGGGTCTCGAGGTTATTGGTCTGGGGTTTTGGTTTTCGATCCGGATTAATTGCACCGGTGTCTAAAAAGGCTTTGTCATAGGCATTGTCTGAATGGAAGGTCTCCCAAAACCGCGGGTAAAGTTCCAAGGCATAACCAAAAGCGGAAAAATGGATGTCGTGCTGTTTTTCCTGAACTTTTTTCCAGCCTGCGGTGGCATCCAAGACCTCGACGCGAAACTCAATCCCGGCTTTTGCGGCTTCTTCTTTCAAAATGGTCAGCACGTCCTTTAGCGCTTCGTAACCGGATGACACGGTAAAGGCCAGTCGGGTGCCATCGGCGCGCTCAAGAATGCCGTCCGGTCCGCGTTGATTAAAACCGGCGGCTTCAAAATAGGCCACCGCGCGCTCAATATCGAAGTCTCTCGCCTTAATATCCGGATGGCTGTAAGGGCCATAACCGTCGTTCGCCGTTTTTAAGCGGCCGTAGTCACCTCTAAAAAATTGATCGATGACCAATTGCCAGTGGGTTGCATGCTGAATGCCGAGGCGGATATTTTGATCGCCCAGAAGGGGTTGATGGGTGTTGATCCATAATCCGTAAGGGGGCCTCGGTCGCGCGTTGAAAAACCATTTTCTTTCAATATAGCCGGCCGCGACATCTGGATCGGTCTCGGGAAGCTTCTCATACCAAAATTCGGCGAGATTCAGCCCGAATTGATCAATATCGCCGCGCTTGAACGCTTCAAAGACTTTTGCAGTGTCTCGAATCACCATGAGATGAATGTTGTCGACGTTAAAACGATAACGCCAATGCTTCTTATCACCCGCCCACCAATTTGGATCTCGGGTTAACCGGACCGATCGACCTTTCTTTAAATCTTCATCTTTTAAAACATAGGCGGCGGTTGTAGGGGCAAAACGCCATTGATAGCGCTCAAGAAAATCTTCTCCGACTTCTTTGTAGAAGTGTTGCGGCAGGGGCCTTAATTCTAAGACTTTTGAGTCGGTATCCGGTTTGAGTTCCGGGATTGAAATTGAGATGAGATGGTCGCTATATTTCGTAATGCCCGTGTACTGGCTCTCATACCAGTTGTTGTACCAGGGCGCCGTGATGTAGCGGGTTCTAAAAAACCAAAAGGTAAAGCGATAATCGTCTGCGGTAATCGGCACGCCGTCGGACCAGGTGGCTTTGGGGTCGAGTTCAACAAAGACCGACTTTGAATCCGTATCGACCGCCCACCGCAGCGCAAGGCCCGGAAAGTAATCGAGCGTCTCAGGATGGCGGTGGGCGAGCGCCATGCTGGTGTCGTCTAAAATCCAAGGCCTGAAACTGCCGTTTGAGTCGGGCCCAACGGTCCTTAAGGTGCGTGGGAAGTCCGCCAGTCGAACATATTCTGTGCCACCTTTTTTGGCTTTGGGGCTGCCGACTTCCGGTAGATCCGCGCCATCCTCCCAGACTAAGTCCTCCGGCAGGTCATCGATTGATCCTGCTCGAAAAAAATCGGCATGGGTCTCATAAAATGCCAAGACCTCTGCGGTGTTGTCGACGCTGGGGAGGGCTTGGGTTGCGTCCTTATCAGATCCGCAGCCCATGAGGAGCAGGGTGGTTAGGGTTAATGCAAAGCGGTTCATGGTCATAGTGGTTTACCGATATAAAGTGAATTGTTTCGGATCAAAAGATTCCCGAATAGCCTCGCCAATAAACGTAACGAGACTCAAGATCAGTACCAGCGTGCCGAAGGCGGCGGTCACGATCCAAGGCGCGGTTCGAAGGTTGGCGGTGCCTTGCTTTAAGAGCTCGCCAAGGCTCGGGGTCGGAACTGGCAGGCCAAAGCCCAAGAAATCGAGCGCCGTAATGGCGGCGATGGCTGAAACAATGGTAAACGGCATGAAGGTCACCAACGTTGACAATACATTGGGTAGGATGTGGGTGAAGATAATACGCTGGGTCGATGCGCCGATAATCCGAGCGGCGGCAACATAGTCCCGGGACTTCTCTTTGTAGGTTTCGGTCCGCATATAATAGGTCATGCTGGTCCAACTAAAGAGGACCATGACCAGTAACAAAAGGGTGATGCGCGCTGGGATCGAGGCTTCTGCGGGAATGACAGAGAACACAATAATGACCATGTACAGGAAAGGAATATTGGACCAGATCTCAATGATGCGCTGAAAACCCAGATCAAATAGCCCGCCAAAGTAACCCATAGCGCAGCCAATCATGATGCCTATCAAGTAGACGCTCACCATGAACGCAAAGGCAAACAGCAGCGCGGTCCGCGTGCCATAAACCAAGCGCGCCAAGATATCCCGACTGGTTGTGTCGGTCCCTAAGTAGTGTTGGCGCGCCGCGTTGGGCGCCTCCGGCCGCATAATGGAATCGGTTGCGTCATTTTCATAGGGGTTGTAAGGCACCAGGGGCATGAGGACCCAATTAGATGAATCCGTATCGTTAAAATGCTTGGCGAGATCGCGATAATTGGTCTCGTACGTGTAGTTAAGGCCGAAATCGGTGCCGGGATGAAAGTCAGTATAGGTCGGAAAGTACAGGGCGCCTTCATACTGCACGGCCAGGGCTCGGCTGTTAACGAGCAGTTCCGCAACCGATAGTAATGACAGCATCAGGCCGAGCACAATAAAACTGTAATAACCCAGCTTGATTTTTCTGAAGCGGGCCAGCTTTTTCTGGGTTTGGGGATTAAAGTTGAACATCGTTATTGAAACCGAATCCTTGGGTCCACCAGTGCGACTAGGATGTCCGATAAAATATTACCAATCAGAAGCAGGAAGCTGCTTAAGAGCACGACGCCCATAACGACCGGATAGTCTCGATCGAGAATTGAGGTTAATCCCAGCAGGCCAAAACCATCAATATCGAAGATGGACTCAATCAGGAAAGAGCCGCCGACCAATAGGGTGATATTTTGACCAAACGTGGTTGCAATCGGAATGAGCGAGTTTCGAAGCGCATGCTTTAAAACCGACTGCCGAAAAGAGACCCCTTTCGCAATGGCGGTGCGAACATAGTCCGCCGCTAAATTGTCCATTAGGTGGTTCTTTAAAAGCAGTGTGACCAGGGCAAAGCTGCCCACCATGTAACAAATCAGAGGCAGTGCAGAATGCTCGAGTAAGTCGATGATCTGGCCTGTTAAGGTTTTATCTTGAAAGGTAAAGCTGACAAAGCCGCCCATGGGGAGCCATTCCAAGCGAACCGAAAAATACAGCAGTAGCAAAGAGCCGAGGGCATATCCGGGAATGGCATAACCGATAAAAATGAGGATCGATGAGATAGTGTCCACTGCCGTTCGGTGACGGACGGCCTTTAAAACCCCGAGGGGTATACACACCAAATAGGTTAGAACCAGCGTGATGAGTCCGTAATAAATCGAGACAGGAAATCGGGCTTTGATCACATCCCAAACCGGCTCGTTATAGCGATAGGACGAGCCTAAATCGCCGGTAAGCACTTTGCCGGTCCAAATGAGGTAACTCTCAATCACCGGTTTATCGAATCCATAATAGGCTTTGAGTTGCTCGAGCTGCGCCTCGGAGATCGCCATGCCTTGGCCTGCACTTTGCGAAAAGCCGCTGCCGGAGGCGTCCATCATCTGGGACTCCATAATGGCGCGCTCGAGTGGGCCGCCCGGGACCAGTCGCGTAATGGCGAAGACAATAATCGTGACGCCCAAGAGGGTCGGCGGGATTAATAAGAGGCGCTTGAAGAAATATTCTTTCATTTGGAACTTATCGGATGAATAAATTTGCAACGGGCGCTATGTTGACCGGCGACGCCCGCTTCTGCAAGTGGATTGGCTGGATAGTAGTCTACTGGTGATCCTTAATTAAGCTGCGCATAAACACGGTGGCAAGTAGCGCGCCGAGCAATTGCATCACAATAAACATCCCCGCGTGATCGGGTTGAATGCCGCTAAAGGTGTTGGTCAGGCTCCGCGCTAAGGTCACCGCCGGGTTTGCAAAGGAGGTTGAGGCGGTAAACCAATAGGCCGCCGTGATGTAAAGCCCCACTGCGGTGGCAACAAAGTCGGGTCTGAATCGACCGGTTGCGATAATGGTCATGACGAGGCCAAAGGTCGCAAGGCCCTCAGAGAACCATTGCGGTGGCCCGGTTCTAGATCGTTCTGAGAATTGGAGTAAATCCAGGTCAAACATAAAGTGCGCCGCGAATACCCCTAGCATCCCGGCAATAATTTGAACGCAGATATAACAGAATGCCTCAAGCTGGGTGATTCTCTTGAGCAGGAGCATTGAGAGGGTTACCGCAGGATTAAAATGGGCGCCGGAGATCGGACCAAGGGCGGTGATCAGAACAACCAAAATGGCGCCGGTTGCCAGCGTGTTGCCGAGCAGGGCAATCGCATCGTTTCCGCCTGCTAAGGATTCCGCCATGACGCCCGAGCCAACAACCGTTGCCAGTAGGAAAAAAGTCCCGATTGCTTCTGCAATTAATGGGTTGCGCACAAATCACTCCTCGGCTCTGAGATGAAATGGTGTTTTGCACGGCGAGAGCGCCGCGTTGTTGCTAAGTCGCATTGACTTGACGGCTTATTATAAACAACTGAAGAACACCTCGGCGAGCTTTGGTGCCCGGGGTTGGGTTCCTTCAGGCTGCATCTGATTCATAACATAGGCAAAGGCAACCTGAGCTTCTGGGTCTGCAAAAGCTGAGGAGCCCCCCGCGCCATTGTGCCCAAAAGCCAATTGATTCGGCCCGAATCCCGCGTCTGGGTTCAGAATGAAGCCGCCCTGACTGCGCTCAATGAACTGGTTCAAGATGAGATCGGGTTGATTGGACACCGTCCGAATGCAAGCTTGCTGTCGGATCTCCTCTTTGATGAGCGTTTTGTTCAAGGCGCCTTGGTAGAGCTTGGCGAGACCTTCTGCCGTGGCATGGCCATTTGAGGCCGGGATTTCGGCTTGGCGCCAGGCGCTGGAACAGGCATCTTGATACGGCCGAATGATGGGGTTTTCCTGGGTTCTAATGGCGAGGTCTGAACGGGGGACGGCGCGAGCGGGTTGTCTGACTGGCGCGAGATCAGCGCGCTGGTTGCGCGCACGATTGGGCCCAATTAGATCCGCGCAGCGGCGATGCGCCTTGGGGTCGAGCCCTAGATGAAAATCAGCCCCAGCAAGCGTGCAGAGATGGGTTTGAATATACTCGCCAAGCGTTTGGCCGGTTAGGTTGCGGCAGAGGGCGCCCGCTAAAAAACCCCATGAAATCGAATGATAGCCGGCACCATGGCCTGGCGCCCACGCGGGTTTGGCGCGGGCCAAGCTGGCAACGATGGCGTTCCAGTCATACAGGTCCGCAACCAATAGATCCTGCTCAAAGGCGCATAGTCCGGCTTGATGAGACAACAGTTCGTTAATGGTGATGGCCCCTTTGTCATGGGCTGCAAACGCGGGCCAATATTGGCTGACCGGGTCTTGGTAATTGAACGCGCCGGTGCCTGCAAGGTGCGCCAGGGCTAACGCCGCGATCCCTTTGGTGGTTGAGTAAACGTTCACCAGGGTGTCGGGGGTCCAGGGCCGAGTTTGGGCAAGGTCTGCAAAGCCGCCCCACAGATGGACCACTTTTTGATCTTGCACATAAATGCATAGGCTTGCGCCAACCTCGGGCCCATCCCAGAGTGCGGCGAAGGCATCTCGAACGGGCGTGAATTGTGGGTCAGTGTAACCTGTGATCGGGGCAGTCAAATGGGTTCGTTTACCGTTATGATCTAGGTCAAGTTTAAGGTAATCCAATCTAAAAAGGAGGCTTTATGCCACGGCTCGCACAAGTAGGACGGGAAACCCCCGAGCAGGATATCCAGCAGGTCTTTGACGCAGTGTTTGGTGAAGGGGTTGACCCGATCACGCAACCGGGCACGGCGACTGGGACACCTGGGAACTGGTGGACTGTGTTCGCCTTGGTGCCAGCGTGTTTTCGGCATGCGGTGGCAGGCTTTCAATTTTATCGAGGCAAGTCACGTAAGATTAGCGCAAAGCTGCGTGAGTTGGGTCAAGCCCGCGCCGGTTATGCCCGGGGCAGTTTGTTTGTGTTCTCTCAGCACTGTAAAGCCTTACGCGGTGCGGGCTTTTCCGAGTCCCAAATTGCGGCCATTCCAGGCTGGGCATCGAGTGACTGTTTCTCGCCCTTGGAGCGGGCCGTGTTGGCTTATACTGATGATTTAGTGCTGTCCGGTGGTCGGGTGCCGGACACAACCTTTGCCGCACTAAAAGCCGAATTGAGTGACGAGGCAATTCTTGAGCTGACCTACATCACGTGTACCTACGAGATGCATGCCACGATGTGTCGTGCGCTACGACTCGAATATGATGACGTCGATGAGCGCTTGGTTGAAGTGCCCTTGCCGGATGGGCCCTCACGTAACATTGACTTCATGCAGGCGGTGGATCGCGGAACGTCTGACTAGGGAGTTCGATCGCCCTGAAATCTTGTGGGTGGGCCAGCTTGATCTCGTGAACGGCCTTTAAACGCGCTAAGAAAATGTCAGGTAAGGGCGCAAGCGCCGCCGACTCAATTAAATGGACAAGGTAAGCAAGCTGGTCCGCGCCCAAACGGTGAAAGTGTCTGGGCTCACCGGGTTTGGCAAGATGCTGTGCAACTTCCGCGTCGCTGAGCGCGATCAATTGCGGCGCGTCAGGCAATTGGAGCTGGCCTGTTAAGACGGCGTTTAGCCATTGGCTCTGAATCAAAAACAACGGGAAGGGGATCACCAAATAGGGCAGGCCGATGAAGGCCAGTGTTGGCCGTTTGGCCAGCAGGATGTGCTGATGAAGACCGTGAACGAGATTGTCGTCGATCGTGATTAACGCTTCGTCCAGAAAGGGGAACTGGTATTGATACCCCGTGCAGAGCAGCACCTGATCGACGCCGGTCAGGCGTTCTCCGTCGGCGAGTTCAATAGCGTCTCGGTTGAGTTTGGTTGGATCGGCATGAATTGAAACATTGCTTTTATCCTGCACCAAGGCATCCATTCCTGGGTCATGACCACACCAATAAACCTGCTTGGCCGTTGTGCTAATTTCTCGAACGAGATCCATGCCAGAGGCCTTGCTGCCCCACACCAAAACCTGTTGATCTCGGAATGGATCGGGATTGATGTAGTCCTTTGCATGTAAGACGCTCAATCCAGATTCTGTCGAGCCCTCGATAAGGGGTCGGTTGGGCTGGGTATAGTGACCATTGCAGACGACCACGGCATCGAAAATTTGTGCGGGCCTGTCTGCGAGTTCGATGAGCCATTGGGTGTCGTTGATTGGCGAAACCCGCGTGACTTCGGCATTGAACTGAATTTTGGGTATGAGCTGATGATGGTCTGCGTAGGCCTGAAGATAAGCCGCGACGGCGGCGGGTCCAGGATAGTCGCCCTCATGCTCGGGAATGAGCTGGCGCTGAAATGGAAAATCCAAAAAGGCCATTAAGCCTGCCGGTAGGTTGCTGCGCAGGCTGGGATACAGTGCTGTGTGCTTGAAGTTGTCATTGGTGCGCCATAGGCCGCCGACAACTGAGTGCTGTTCAAAGAGGGTAACGGACTGGGTGCGCTGCAAAACCGAAGCCGCGGCAAGACCCGCGGCGCCGGCGCCAATGATGGCAATGTTCCTATTCGTGCGCGTTTGATGTGTCATTCCGTGAAGCTTAACAAGGAGATGCGCCCACTGACATGGCATAATGGAGCGCTGAAAAAGGAATTGTTTTGGAAACGAGCCATACCGCATCCCTCATCGCTGTCGAATCCTTGTCGGCCTCAACCCGTCTGTTTCGATTTGAAACCGGCGGCGAGCACCTGCCGTTTATTGCGGGTCAGTTTTACCGATTCACCTTTACCGATGCCACGGGTCCATTCGAGCGCAGTTACAGCTTCAGCCAGTTCGACCCAAAGTTGCCAATGAGTCAATTCGAATTGGTCATTTCGGCAGTTGCCGGTGGCCGAGCAACCGATCTGTTGTTCAACGCAGCGTTAGGTCTCACGGTTCAGCTGAAGGGCCCGTTTGGCCGTTTGATTCTGCCGGCGGACGACAAGCGCTGCTTGGTGTTGGTTGCAACGAGCGTAGGGGTTGCCCCTTTTTTACCGATGTTGCAAAGCCTTGAAGCGGGTGAACATCAACGATTTGATTCGGTGCATCTTTTGTTTGGTGTCCGAGACCCAACGGAAGTGCTTTTTCAAGAAGCCTTATTGCGGCTTCGCTCGGATGCGTCTTGGTTCAAATTAACGGTCCACTGCTCTCGCTCGCAAGACGCTTCCATGGATTGGCAGCATCCGGGCTATGTGACCAGTGGGCTCGCCCAGCTTGCGCTTGATCCGAAATCAGATCATGTCTTGGTTTGCGGCAACCCCAAAATGGTCGATGATGTTTATGCGTTGCTTCGAGCGCAGCACTTTGGTCCGCGGTCTGTCATTCGGGAAAAGTATGTTTTTGCCGTACAAGAAAAAGCCGTTCAAGGCCCGGCGCGCTCGAGTGCGGATGAGGCGTTGCTGCAGCAGAAGATGAAAGCCTATGGTGCAACGCCTGCGACTGACCCCAAACCGCTTAAGCCGGTTTGAAACACCAGTGCCATGGCTCATAGATAAAGCCCCAAGGGTTATCTCGGGGATAGCTCAGGGAAAAGCCGAATTGGTGCGCTGAGTGCGATAGCCAGGCAAACCCATCGCTGAGCTCAAAGTCCTCAGTCAATTCAGGGTAGTCTGTGGTCACAATGTCCAGGGCGCGGCCCGTGTGGTGTTCACTGTAGCCCGGCAGCGCCACAACTTGGAGAATTTGATTTGGCGGGTCACCGCGATCGAGTTTTCGCGCGATCAGCTGGCGCTGATAGTCTATGGATCGGAAGGCCGATAACACCTCGAGATGAATGCCGTCTTGCTGGGCGGCGCGGCGCATGTCCGCCCAATGCTTAACGGTGGCCGATGTCGCGTGCAGAACGCGACCCGCTTTTGTCTCGCCAAGCACCGCGAGTTGATGGGGCGGCGCCTCGACTTGTTTCGGCGCTGGATACCGAGCCAGATCCCCAGGCGTTATAAACAGGCGCTCTAACAAATCCTCTTGGACCCGGGCATTGCCCATGATGCCCCCTTAATGAAGAGCTCTATTGGACAAAGGCATCTAAATGAATGTCCGTGTGGCCAAAGGTCGCATCGATCATCATCAGGCGTTTGAAATAGTGGGCAATGGCCAGATCTTCTGTCATCCCCATACCGCCGTGGAGCTGAACGGCATTTTGACCGACAAAGCGTGAGGTTTTGCCGATCAGAAACTTCAGAGCATGGATGTGGCGTTGTGCGTCGCCGGAGTTCTGATTCAGGAGCATGGTCGCTTTCATGCACAGCGACTTTGCCAGGTTGTATTCTATGAACATCTCGGTGAGCCGGTGTTTTACGACTTGAAACTCGGATAGGGGATGATCGAACTGCACCCTTTGTTTGGTGTAATCGATGGTGCTTTGATACAAAACGGCCATGGCGCCAACGGCTTCGGCTGAAATTGCCAGAATGCCGCGATTGATAACCGTGTTTAAAGTTTGCGAGGCCGCGCCCTCTGCGCCCACAAGGGCGGATGCCGGGACTCGGACGTTTTCGAGTAGCACCTCGGAGGCCCTCAGCCCATCGACAGTTGGATAGTCTTTTCGCAAGAGACCTTCGCTATCGCCGGGCACTAAAAACAACGAGATGCCGCGTGGGTCTGTGGCTTGACCCTCGGTTCTGGCAGAGACGAGAATGACGTCTGCGGAGGCTGCATTCAGCACGACCGATTTTGTGCCATTGAGTTGATAGTGATCCCCAGTTTTGAGGGCGGTTGTTGCGACAAAGTTGAAATTGGTGGGCTCATCGGCCTCGACATAGGCGAGGCAGCCGGTTAAATCCCCAGCGCCCAACGCGGGCAAATAGTGATGCTTGTGTTCGTCGCTACCCGCAAGTTCTAAGGCCCCTGCAAACAGTACGAGGCTCGAAAGCGTTGGCTCGAGAACCAGGCCTTTGCCAAATTCTTCAAACATAATCATGGTGTCGACCAAATCACCCCCGAGCCCGCCATAGGCCTCGGGGATGGACATTCCGAGCCAGCCTAACTCAGCAAATGTTTGCCAGTGCTGCGTGCTGTAGCCCAAGTCTGAGGCAACCAAGTTTTTGCGTGTCGTTAGATCGTACTCGGTGGCAATAAAGCGTTGGATGCTCTCAGCGAGCATGTCTTGTTCGGTGGTGTAGGCAAGATCCATGATTAATCCTTAACTCAATCCCAATACATTTTTTGCAATGACGTCTTTTTGGACTTCGCTGGCGCCACCGTAGATCGTGGTCGCGCGGCCGCCGAGGTAAGATTGGGTGGCGCCATGAGCGAATTCGGGTCCGAAGGCCTCTGCGCCCCAGGGCGCTGCAAAGACCCCTGCCGCTTCCAGGTTTAACTCGGTGATGCGTTGCTGAATTTCTGTGCCTTTGAGTTTCAAGATGGCGGACTCAGGTCCTGGGTCGCCGCCAGCGGCAACCCGCGCAAGGGTCCGCATCTCGGTAAACTCCAGCGCCAGCAGCTCTGCTTCTAAAACACCGACTTTATTTTTAAAGCTGGAAAGGTCGAGCAATGTGCCAGCGCCAACGCGGACTTTTTGCGCATTTCGCTTCGCCTTTTCGAGGCCCATCACGGAGTTTTGAATGCCCGCGAGCCCTGAGCGTTCATGTGCCAACAAGCCCTTGGCATAGGTCCAGCCTTTGCCTTCTTCGCCAACTCGGTTTTCGACCGGAACTTTGACGTCGGTAAAATAGACTTCGTTGACCGAATGGCTGCCGCCCAAGGTGATAATCGGCCGAACTTCAACGCCGGGATCATCCATGGGAATCAATAAGAACGTGATGCCCTCTTGCTTGGCGCCATCACTGCTGGTGCGGGTCAGGCAAAATATCCAATGCGCGATTTGGGCAAGGGTGGTCCAAATTTTTTGGCCGTTAACCAGATAATGACTGCCATCGGCACTCAGTTCAGCTTTGGTCTTAAGGTTTGCAAGATCAGACCCAGCCCCGGGTTCTGAATAGCCCTGACACCAATTGACGCTGCCATCCCGGATGCCCGGCAAAAACCGGTCCTGTTGGGCTTTGGTGCCATAGTTCATGAGAATCGGCGCGAGCATGCCCACACCGAAAGGCAGTTGCGGTGGCGTCGGCTGCTTGCCCATTTCTAAGTCGAAAATATAACGTTGGGTCGGCGTAAAATTGGGGCCGCCAAAATCCTTGGGCCACTTCGGGATATCCCAACCGCCTTGATCCGCCAAGGCCTTGAACCAGTCGCCACGTTGGGTCCACATCGCCATGCCTTGCGGTACATGTTGATCAATAAAAACTCTTACTTTTTTTTGGAAGGCTAGATCTTCTGGGCTAAACGAAATGTCGATGGGAGGCTCCTTCTGAACGGGATGTCTAAGGGTTCGGTAATCTCGAAGGCCTATTGTGAAGGATCGTTTATCACCCAACAAGGTCGTCGACTGACCTTTTTGACTTGCAGGCAGAAAAATTGACCGTCATCGGTGGATTGGAATTCGCCAACGCGCAACCGAAAAATCGATTGTTGACCGGGCTCCGCGTAGTGGCTCACGGTAAACGGCACATTAAGGGTTAAATTGGGGAGCTCATCTTGAATGAGTGCCCAAAGATCAATGGCCGCATCTTTGGTCTTCATGGCGCCGAGTTGAACGCGTACAACGGGCAGCTGATGGTTTTTTCGAAGGGGGACTTCGGTCGTTTTAAAGGTGGTGGGTAATTGGAAGTTCCAAACTCGGCTGATGGTTTTGACGCGGTCTGTGAGCGCGTCATCGACCG
>ERZ887851.32-NODE-32-length-111268-cov-34.362278_pt1 | contig 111268 bp, 94 predicted proteins | sample MGYA00521100_ERZ887851 | MGnify/ENA primary metagenome ERZ887851 (study PRJEB32303, sample SAMEA104408602) | aquatic metagenome | biome: Brackish water; feature: Pelagic; material: water | place: Baltic Sea | collected 2014-06-06T16:11:00 | depth 11,444 m ... | reverse complement strand
AGTGGAGGATAAGGGACTTGAACCCATGACCTTCTGGCTGCCAGCCAGACGCTCTCCCAACTGAGCTAATCCCCCGTGTTTTTTAGAGACATTGGTCTCTGCATGCGAAAGCTACCACCGGATTTCCTGAGTGTCAAGCTGATGTCCGGTTGTCTGGGCGTGTTAATCCAGGACATGTCCAATATTGGGGTGGTTCGGCGTTTGTGAGCGTTGAATTTGCGGTTTTCGAAGAATTTGGTCAGCTTTTTGAAGGATTCTGACTCTGGCAACCGTGTGATTGCTGAAGACGTCAGGTCGTTGCAAGTGGGGCTGATTTTTTGCGGAACCAATTGGCAGAAACTTATCGATTGTATCGGCAGGGATTGTTTTCTCTGGCGTTGTCAATCACCGGTTGCGCCCAACTGGCAGAGGACGCCGTTCAGACGGCATTTGAGTGTCTTTGTCGGTCCGAAGCCAGTCCCAATGGCAGTGTTGTGAGTTATGTGTTTGCGGCAGTCCGCAACGCAGCTACGGATGTCGTGCGGTCAAATCGTCGAGCTACAAAGGTTCGCGAGTCGATTTTTAATGAGGCGGCTCACAACAAAGAGTCTCTGACAACGCCCGTTGATGGGCTGTTGGTCAGGGAGCGAGATCAGTTACTGCGTGTCGCGATTGATGGGCTTGATGATGGCGATCGAGAAGTGATTGTCATGAAGATTTACGGCGAATTGACGTTCGACGAAATCGGTACCGTTCTTGGGCAACCTGGCAAGACTGTCGGTACTCGCTATCGCCGGGCATTGTCGAAACTGGAAGAAAAACTTCGAGGTCAGCTATGACAAACCTAAATACGTCGGAATCTGATATTGCACCTTCAAATATTGAACTGGCACTGAAGCAGCTATCGTTGCGTGAGCCATCGAAAGCTTTGGATAGCAAAGTTGCGGCTTGCTTCAAGGAAGTTCGCGTTGAAGATTTGGTGGGTGTTCCCACTGCGGGATGGAATCGACGGTCGTTTGGGAAGGCGTGGAAGTTGGTCTCCTTAGTTGCTGCGGTTTGTCTTTTGCTGGGAGTCGTTGTGGGGCGATTGTCGGTGCCTGTGGGGACCGTTGATCATGTCGCGGCAATGGAAAATGGTTCAGCCTCTATATCAGCAGAAGATAAGCCGAGTAGGGCAGGGGGGGGCTTCGGTGAAGCAGGCTCTGGTCAAAATCCGGTAATCAATGTCAATGATATTCCGGAAGTTGTGCTGCGAGAACATTTCCCAGCTCCCGCAGTCGCGATGTTTTGTGCGTTGGGGACTGGGGCAAATTCGGGTAACAGTTACGATCGATGTTTGGCGTGCCATCAAGGTCTATCGGACGCGAAGGCTGAGTTCCGCAGGCTGCATTCTTCGATGTTGAATTCCGAGGTTTGTACAACGTGTCATGTTTCGGCGCGTGACAAGCCGGTAAACGTATTCACTGATGAAGTTTCTATACGTCCGTGGCAGACTTCCGATTCGCCAACTGGTTAATGCGGGATGTGCCAACGGTGGCAGCTGTTTATTGACGATGGCCGGATTCTGGACTGCTGCATAGGCGGGCCAATCCGCCAGTGCGTTAGACTTCTTAAAGCGGCGACCATGTTCACGTTGAGTCAATTTTTCTGAGCGACGTAGTCGCGTTTCTGAGCGTCAGCTCAAATGGTCTGAGGCACAGCCTCGTTAGAGTCTTAGTCAAAAAGATGCGAGCATGGTTTAAGTAGCGACAACGGAGCGGTTAGGCGATTGCAGCTTTCCACGTTCTCTCGCAGGCCACGCCGCTGGGGCAAGGGCGAAGACCTTGTTAGGTAAGGTTGAAGGTTCCATCCACTGTCGCGGTGTTTGTGTTGTGTTTGCGACAGCGTGTGGAATCCCTGATTGCTGAAAAGTGCGCCAACTAGTTTCTGCTATTGCTGAAGAATGTAGTCGACGGCTTCTGTTGTCAGGTTCAGGCTGTTTGAGCTGCTGGTGACAGCTTTGGGTTGCCCGGAGTTATTATAGATCTGCGCAACAATCGGCGGCAGTTGATCTTCGTTTCCGATCCACAATTTGTTGGGGGCTGACAAAGCCAGTACAGTTGGCAGGTCTCCATATTTAACGGCCCCAGGAAGGAAGTCCGCGTGTTTCCAGTCGGACAGATTTGTAAAGCGAAAGTTGGCCGTGTCGATTGCTGCGGCGTTGATCGCCGATCCTGCGATCGTTCGTGCTGCCGCCAGCAGAGGGCCTCCACCGTTTACTCCGATGGCGTGAACCGCCTTCGGGCTATGTTCGTCTCCACCAACCCAGGCTGCAACGGTGAGGATGTCGTGTACTCGGCGAGCAAACACTGTTTCGTTGTAGCAATAGGTGTAGCCCGCAAATTGGCGCGGGTTTTTAACGGTGATGTTTTCTGTCAGCGATTCACCATTGGTCGTGAATTCTCCCTGCCCAAACAAGTCGGCTGCGACAACGGCGTATCCGGCGTTGATCAATCGCAGCAGTTCGGGGTGAGCTGTGCCGTTGGGGAACATTCCCGTTTTGCCATTGCCGTCGATCCACAGCACGACTTTCTGATTCCATTCGACAGATTTGGGGTACACGGAAATAATGGGAAGTTGTTCTGCGTGAGTTGTCAGAGTAAGAGTGTCCCCGAATTCGATGTAGCCGGCTTGCACTTCCTTCCAGCCTTTTGCGCGTTGCACGTCTTCCGCTTTGGGAAGCTGTCTGCCGATCAGTGTTTGCCACGCCGCTCTGACTGTGCTGACGTAGTTCTGGGTTTCGTTGCTGGTTTGTGGCTGGTGGTTGAACAACGCTGCTCGATCACGTTCGTCAAGTTGTTGCAGCAGCTGTCGTTCGTAAGAGGGGCCACCATCGGGACACGGATGTTCGTCGTTCCAGACGCTGTATTCTTCTTTGCTGAGCGGTTTCCAGTCGAGTTCTTTAACAGGTTCAGGCTGGCCCAGTTTCAGGTGTTTGTTCATCCACGAATACATGATGCTGCGTGTGACGGCGTTGTAGTTGTGCGGGAAGTGCAGCATGGGTTCGCAATACACATTGTCTGGCGCATCCAGCATCGAATACAGCTGTTGCAGTTCTGGATAGCCTTTGGTCATCATATCTTTTGTCCAGTCATTTGCGGCGGTCATCGCTTGAGGGCGCGGAGCAAACAGGGCCGCCAATTCGACATTGCCGGTTCCGATTCTAAGCAGGCTGCAGTTTTCGCACGTGCAGCCTCCCTGCATGCTGGTGGACACCATGCCGTTGGGGAAACCGGCGATGTGGCGATCGTCGATGGCACCCAGCAGGATTGTTTGCGTGCCGCCGCCGCTGCCGCCGGTGATGGCCATTCGGTCAGGATCGACGTCGGGCAGACTGGCAAGGAAGTCAAGTGCTCGCACGCCGTTCCATGTTTGCAGGCCCATGATGCTGTGCATGCGGGCTTCGGCCTGAGGGCTGTAAAATCCCCAGCCATCGTTGGTTTCGAATTCTGGTCGCCGGTCGGCGTAGCGATGTCCCAGTTCGTCGGAAATCTGGAAGCTGTCGACGTAGCCCAGCATGTCAAAGATGAACGTTACGCATCCCATTCTGGCGAGTTGCGCACAACGGGCGAGTTTCGGAAAGCGTCCGGATTCTCGATGAAGCTCGGCGCCGGATGCGATCAGTGGGTCCATTTTGTCTTCGCCATAATCCTGTTGCCGACCTCCATGACCATGCGGGCAAAGCACGGCGGGACGTTTTGTGTCGCTGGAACCTTCCGGGCGAAACAGAAGGCCGGTGACATAGTGTCCCGGCAGGCTTTGGAAGTAAACTTTTTCTACGGTAAACCCGTCTCGAATGACCTTGCCGTGAATCACGGGGGTCAGAGGCGTTTTTTCGGGCATCGGCCAAAGTCCGGTGGCTACCAGAACTCGCTGTTTCAGTTCTTCCTGGCGTTGTTTCCACGCTGCTTTTGTTGGAGGCACTTCAAACGGAAAGTAGCCGTTGAGGTCAATGGGTGCGTTCAGTCGGACATCATTCGGTTGCTGTCCGGAATCGAAAATTCGGTGGTTGGCGGGGTCTCCAGCGTTGGCATTGCCAGCTGCGAATACCACGTTAATTGTGATGACCATGGCCCATGTAAGTGCCATGTTTTTAGAAACGGAGAGTTGCTTCATGGTCGGAGTCTCAGAATCAGGAGGGAGGCTGGAACGCGGTTTCAGACTGCTGCAGATCCTCAGAGGTTACATAATCGTTACAGAATGCCTAGTAATGAGCCGAAACGTCGGCCAAATTCGTTAACTGAAGTTTGTTGTGTGTATTCAGGGGGTGCCGAACGGAAGCTTTTGGCCTGACTGCCGGGAGATGTTTCAGATGGAAACCTGTGATTCCACAGCTACAAAACTCCAGAGAATGACTTTCCCAGGTTGGCGGCATATAATGCTGGGCACCCGCCCTTTTGGGGACTCACGTTTTTGTTTGCGCGAACGATTCGCTTGCAGGCGTATTTTGCTGAGTTCCACCTTCCACGTATTTTTCTCCAATCCTCCACCACTGCCGAAAAGTGCTTTGTGTCCATGTCTGTTCAGAGAATCCGTTCATTCGTTCGCCATGATCAGCTTTGTCGCGTTGGGGCTCGGCAATGTGCCTGTTCAGGTGCTGCCAGCGGGGCTTGTGAAAGGTTTGCGCGACTTGTTTGCGCTGCGACGCTGTTGGTGTTGCTGAGTGCAGGCTGTGGCAAGTCGGCTGAGATTCGCGAATATGTTGTTGATGCTGAGAACGAACGGATATTCACAAGCGACTTGCTGAAGAATGAGTTCTCTTCAATTCCATTTGGCTGGCAGGTTCCGGGCGAATGGTCTTTGGCGGCGAATGATCAATTCAGCAAGGTTGCCTGGGAAATTGGGCCCACAGAAGAACAGGCTCGCATTACTTTAAGCGAGTTACCAATTGAAGCCGGACTGGTGCCTCAGTTGGTTCGCTGGCGAGGGCAATTAAAGATTCAGCTGGATCCGAAAGACGATCCGATGCAGGGCACTGAAACTCTGAAGTTGGATGGCACTTCCGGGACGTATGTTGACTTCAAAGGGACTGAAGAAACATTTCTGGGGTTGCTGTTGCCAGTCGGTGACAAGCTGTGGATTTTTAAGTATCGCAGCAGCAATGCGATGGCAGATCAACAACGAAAACAGTTCCGCGAATTTTGTGAGTCGGTAAAGATTCTTAAGTAACGAACAAAGCATCGAAATCGTGAGAAACGTGTTGTGTAAAAGCAAGATGCGTTTCCAGTTTCCGCTTTTGTCATAAATACGAGGCTGACAATGTCAACAACCATGCTTCCCGGCGATTCGTCTTCAGCGAATAAAGTTGGGCATTCGGAAGACCGTGTAGCGGACGTTTTGCGAAAATCCTGCGAAGGCCTGGCTTCAATGAAGCTAACCGTCGTGTTGTTTCTGTTAGGCATGTTCCTGGTGTTTGTCGGCAGTCTTGCGCAGGCTCGACACGATGTTTGGCAGGTCGTGCATCAATACTTTCGCACGTTTGTTGCATGGATTGACGTTGCCGACTTTTTTCCGCCGTCTATGTTTCCGGGCCTGGTTAGTTTTGACTGGGATTCGCTGGGCAAGCTTCGATTTATTCCGTTTCCGGGTGGCTGGACAATTGGCTGGATTATGCTGGCCAACCTGCTGACAGCTCATGCGCTTCGGTTCAAAGTTAGAGCTGTTGGGGGGCGTCTGTTTGCCGGTGTGGCGATCATGTTCATTGGCGCTGTGTTGACGGGGCTGGTGGTTTGGACGGGGAACCAGCAGACAGGAGTTGAATACGGCGCGACGTTGCTTACGCCAGAACAGGTCTGGTATCTGATGCTGGGTGTGATGGGAGTTGCTGCGGCAGTTCCATTGGGCGTGGCGTTTGGTAAGTCAGGTGTTTCCGGGCCGGAGCGAGTTGTGCTGGCCACCATTGGGATTTCGTTGGGTGCCGTTCTGATCTACTTTATCGCGGGTGGCGAAGATGCTCGATTGAACCTGTCTTCCATGCGGATTCTGTGGCAGTTGCTGAAGGGGTTGGCTTGCGCTATTGTGATATTGATTGGCGCCAATCTGCTGTTCGAAAAGCGTGGTGGGATTGTGGTGCTGCACATCGGCGTGGCATTGCTGATGTTCAGCGAACTGCAGGTTGGCATGACCGCAAAGGAAAACATGCTGGCGTTGAAGGAAGGTGAGACATCTTCCTTTATGCGAGACACTCGCGAGCGAGAACTGGCCATCGTGCATCGCGTCGACGGTAAAGATCACGTCGTTGCGATTTCTGAAATTGCTCTGGTGAATGCCGCCGCTGCAGAGGAAGGGCAGCCTGGACGTGTTATTGAACTTGAATCGTTGCCGTTTAATGTTCGAGTTAACAGCTTCTTGCGGAACAGTGGTCTGAGGTCTCGTTTGCCTGACGACGAGGCGACCACCACCGGGCTGGGGACGTTTGCCGTCGCCGTAGAAAAAGATCCTGTGACCGGGATGGACGATGCTCACGATATGAGTGCCATCCAGATCAGTCTTTTGGATAAAGAGACTGGTGAACAACTGCAAAGCCTGCTGTGTGCTCAGGACGTCAGCGAAACTCGGACGGTGCCGATCGCTGAACAGGTCAAACTGGAGGATAAAGATTATCAATTCTATTTGCGGTTCCAGCGTAACTACAAAAGCTATGAAGTTGAACTGCTGGATGTCAGCCGCACCAACTACGTCGGTACCGCCACACCTCGCGACTACAGATCTCAGATTATCATTCGAGATTCGGAAACAGGGCAGGCCGATGAGTTTGCGTTATGGATGAACAATCCACTGCGATACAAGGGCGAAACATTCTATCAGTCTGGCTACAACGAACTGCCCGACGGAACGGAAATGACCACATTGTCTGTGGTTCGTAATACGGGTTGGATGTTGCCATACATCGCCTGCATGATTGTGGCCGTTGGAATGTTTGCTCAGTTCGGTCTGACTTTGGGGCGTTATTTGTCGCGATTTGACCGTGCTAAGGTGGCTCCGTCTGAATCGGGTGAGAGTGGCAATTCGAACCTGCCGGCTGGCATTCGTGCGTCTAAAGCACCGGAAACATTTCAGATTGAAGAAGACAGTCGATCGCAAAATTCGAAGTGGCCGGTCGTTGTGCCGTTGCTGCTGGTGCTGTTGGGGGGCGCTTGGTTGGGCAGCAAGGTTCGCCCGCCGAAAGATGATCCGGATTCGATGAACTTGTACAGCTTTGCTCAGGTGCCCGTTGCCTGGAAGGGCAGGCCGCAGCCGATCGATTCGTTTGCGAGAACGGAATTGCTGATGGCATCGTATAAGTCGATGTTTACTGGAGAACTTAGTGCTGCTGAACTTGATCATCCGAAAAAGCACAAACAGATCGTCGACCGAATTGTTAAGTATTGGCCCTCGGTAAAGGCGGAATCGCTGGCTGATTTTTCAGGCGAATACGTCGACTGGATTGGCAAAGTACAGGAACTGACGTCTTCCGGTGAAGACGCTGTTGAAGAGCGACTTCGCGATGTGATGACGGCCAGAATGCCGGCTGTACGTTGGTTTCTTGACGTGGTGGCTCGCCCGGAATTGGCTCGACGACACCGCATCATTAAAATCGATGACGACCAGGTTCTGTCTTTATTGGGGCTCGAAAAACGCGCCGGGCTGGTGTATTCGCTTGAGGAAATTCAGGCGAACCTTAGCGAACTGGAACAATTCAATAATGATGGCCTGAAGCTGGAAATGCAGGAACAGCAGCATCGCATGACTCAGTTGCAGCGCCGCGTTGTCAAACTGTTTAGAACGGTCGGTCGAGTTGAATCGCTGCAAAACTATTTTCTGGTTCGCAGTACAGACGGTCTACTGGATTCCATGGTCACGGCGTGGTGGGTTCTTGAACGTCTGGGGAACAGCCCCGCAATTATGGCCGTTCCGACGGGGCTGGACAGTGAACAGCGATCCTGGGAAACACTGATCGGGGCCAGTGCGATTCATAATGTTGCCGTGGAATTCCGCGAAGCTGGACTTAGCAATGCTCAGGATGTGAAAGACTACATCAAGAGTAAGTTGCCTCGGAAACTGGTCGTTGATGCCGTTTCAGGCAGTGCCGCAATTCTGCAGGCATCTTTGGAAACGACGGCGAAAGATGAGGGCACTGAAGTTGCTGCAGGTGCGTTAAAGTTGCGAGCTCAGGAAGCTGCCACGTCAATCCAGGATCCGTTCTTGAAACGTATTCTGACGATCATCGGTAACGCTGAAGCCGGGGCAACCGTTGACGAAATGGTTGCCGGGTTGTCGGACACAGATTTCAGCGAGATCGCCACAGAACGTACATCGTCTGATTTGTTTCAGGTGTTTGAAACACTGCAGCAAAGACAAGGCGACAAGCGACTTGAAAAGATTCGATCAAACCTGCGGGCGATTGGTGTCGATGACGAAAAGGCTCTGGCGTCGAAGATGAATGAAGAGCTGGTGGACATTCTACTGGTCGATCTTGAATCTCGCGCAGGTGGCTTGGTTTACACTAGCGACAAAACCAGCACGTTTGCGAAAAGCACGGAGTCGATGGTTGCCATGTTGTCTGCCTGGAAGGTGGGTGATGTGGAAGCCTTCAATGCCAGTGTGAAGGATTATCGAGGTTACCTGGCATCGACGGATGTGAAACACATGGATGCTTCGCTGTTGGAAAAAGAAGCGTTCTTCAACTTCTATGAACCCTTCATGAAGGCCATCTATCTTTACCTGCCGATTCTGATTCTATCGTTTCTTTGCTGGATTGTGTGGCCGAAGGTTCTTCGCAACAGCGGCCTGTTGCTGATGATTCTGGCGTTCGCTCTGCATTCGTATGCTTTGATTGTTCGAATGCAGATTTCCGGCAGACCGCCCGTGACAAATCTTTATTCGTCCGCGATCTTCATTGGGTGGGCCGTTGTTGGTGCGGCGATCTTTATGGAGCTGTTTCTAAAGAACGGAATTGGCAATATTGTGGGGGCTTCTGTGGGAGCCGCCTCTTTGATGATTGCTCATTACCTGTCGCTCGATGAAGGTGACACGCTGGGCGTGATGCAGGCCGTTCTTGATACTCAATTCTGGTTGGCGACGCACGTTGTTTGCATCACTTTGGGTTATGCGGCCACGTTTGCCGCCGGATTTACCGGAATGGGGTATCTGGGTTTGCTGACTTATGAACGCTTTGCAGGGCCGCAATATGTGCCAATCAGAGAGAATGCGGCAACGAAAACGATTCAGTCGGCCGCCATCCTTCTGACTTTGGGAGGCCTTGCTGCATCTGTCTTTAATCTGGCCGATCGTTCCAGAATCGTTGGGCGTCGTCGGGCGACTGATGTGTTGGGAAGTACGATTTACGGCCTGCTGTGCTTTGCTTTGTTCTTCAGCCTGGTGGGTACTGTGCTGGGCGGCCTATGGGCTGACGATTCCTGGGGCCGATTCTGGGGTTGGGACCCGAAAGAAAACGGAGCGATGCTGATTGTTATGTGGAATGCCGTCATTCTGCATGCTCGCTGGGACAAGATGGTGAAGGATTACGGCACCGCTGTTCTGGCGATGTTCGGAAATATTGTCACCGCGTGGTCCTGGTTCGGCGTGAACGAATTGAAGGCCGGTTTGCATACCTATGGCTTTACTGAAGGCCGTTTGCTGGCGTTGATCGTGTTTGTGGCGATTCAGGCCATTATTATTGGTGGAGCGATGATTCCTTTGATCGGTCGGTCTGCAAATAAGCGGATCGATCCGGTTTAAGCGGCGTGAAGTGTTTCACCGGAGCAGCGACGTGGTACAGACAGCGGCGGTAACATGTGATGTCGTCGCAGTCTGTTTCTCTCATTGGGCGACCTCATCGTTCTGTTAACTGTGCGTCTTACGAGGCGATCGAAAACACGCACAGAATGGCGATCCAGGCAATTCCCAGAGCGTGCCAGAACCAGGTGGCGAAGGTGACACCAAAATAGTATTCGTGATCGTATCGATCGCAAAACGCGGCCAATGTGACCCATAGCAGCACGGATTGAGCCACTACAAAATGCATGGCGTGCAGAGCAGTGAACATAAACACGAACCCGTGAGTGTTCATTTGAGGGTTCTGGAAATCTGTTGTTCCGTGAACGAAGCTCCACAGCCCATAGGACTGAATTCCAACAAACAAAACAGCAAACGTGAGTGCCAGTAGCAGCGATTTCCTGAATGGCGTCTGGCGCTCCATCTTCACGTTTTTTAAGCTAACGTGCAGAAACCAGCTGCCCTGGATCAGGCACAGTGTGCCGAATTGAAAGGCCCTTGGCAGACGCAGTCGGTCGCTGGGTGGCGGGGCGTCGAATACTGCTGCCAGTCCCCAGGCAAGTGCCAGGCACACTGCTGCCTGAGCAATCGTTGCCAGGAAAAAGCGGCGAGCCATCATGCTTTGATTTTCAGCCCAGCGTGAAGACATTGGTTTATGCACGAACAAAATCGCGGGTGTGGACTTGCCGAATCGCCTGATCCGACAAGAATGGAGCATTCAGCGTTTACTGCGACATCGTGTTGCATGCTGAGTGTTGTTTCATTGTAGTGTTACACGCTGGTTTTGTCCGGTATTTTGAAGACTTAAGGATTTCCCATGAGACTGTTCAGTCTGGCGGCGTTGGCTGCCTTGTTTGTGTCAGGAACGAATGTTTTGGCAGAAGATTCGGCAGAAAAGAAAGCCCCGGAAACGGTTTATGATTTCAATGTGAAGTCTCTGGAAGGCGAAGAAGTCAAGCTGTCCAAGTACAAGGGCAAGGTACTGCTGGTTGTAAATGTCGCCAGCGCTTGTGGAGCGACGCCACAGTATGAGCAGCTTCAATCGCTGCATGAGAAGTATTCTGAAAAGGGTCTTGTCGTGATGGGCTTCCCGTGCAACCAATTTGGTGCTCAGGAATCCGGTAGTGCCAGCGAAATTCGTGAGTTTTGTTCGAGCACCTACAGTGTGAAGTTTCCGATGTTCGAAAAGGTCGATGTGAACGGCAAAGATCAGACTCCGCTGTACGAGCTGCTGAAGGCTCAGGCAGACGATCACAGCAACATCGGCTGGAACTTTGAAAAGTTCATCATCGGTAAAGACGGCAAAGTGGCTGCTCGATTCAAGACACGCACGAAACCAGATGCACCAGAAGTCATTACTTTGCTGGAAGAAGAACTGGCAAAGTAGTTCGCGTCCCAAATGTGTAACGCTTGAACGCAATTCGTCCCGGTCCTTCGACAGGTCCGGGATTTTTTGTGCGCTATCGTAGGTTGGGTGAATTCTTTACGGCGTGAAGCAACTTGTCGATGTGAGCAGGGGAGTTGTAAAGGTGCGCGGATACTCGCAGAAATCGTTTGCCGTTCCATGAAGCGACGGGAGTTTCAATTCCGTGTTGTTCGCGAAGTTCAATTTGCAGCGGATCGGGATGACCGTGATAGCCCGGTTTCCAGTCGGCAGGTTGAGGCAATTCCAACGCGCACATGCTGACGACGTTGGATTCACTTGCCGTGCAGAAGGGCCCCACGCCATCGATGGCCAGTAGTTCTCTGCGAGCGTGGCAAATCAGCTGATGGGCGTGTTCTCGGAAAGTGTTCAGCCCGATGCGTTTGAAGAATGCGATGGCTGCAGAAATTGAAATCAATGGGGCGGGGTCGCGTGTTCCCAGCCAGTTGGTGCGGTCCTGCCAGATGGGTGCGTGTCCGGCCATTGATCCTCCCCAGCTGACAATTGGACACTTTACGTTGTGGTGATGTCGTGGGTGGACCCATAAAAAGCCGCTGCCAAACGGGGCACACAACCACTTGTGGCAACTTGCGCAATAATAATCGCAGCCGATTTTATCCAGATGTACATCCAGCATGGCGATTGCGTGAGGGCCATCAATGGCCGTTAGGATACCGCGTTGTTTTGCCATCTCGCAGATTTGCTGAACCGGCAGAATGGCGGCCGTTGGCGAAGTGACGTGGCTGATGATAATAATGCGTGTTCGTTCGCTTGCTGCATCCGTTAAAGCACGCACAGTGTCCGCATCGTTCAACGGGTAGGGTAATTGTGCTGTCACAATTTTGGCACCGACAGCCTGACACCTGCGTTGCCAGATGTTTCTTACGGCACCATATTCGTGATCGGTAAACAGAACTTCGTCTTCCGCGCTAAGTTCTACGCTGTCGGCGACGATGTTCATGGCGATGGTGGCATTGTCAATCAGTGCCAGGCGAGCCGGTTTGGTGTGCAGGAACTCTGCCAGTTCTTCAGCGGTGCTGTGCAGCAGGTCCTCCATCTGCTGGCATAAGAAACGCATTGGCTGACGTTGCAGTTTCAGCGACCATTCTTCTCGAACCTGCCGCACTTCGATCGGGGAAGGGCCGAACGATCCGTGGTTCAGGTAGGTTGTGTTTGGGTCGAGGTCCCAAAGTTGGGCGTATGAATTTGTCATTGTATTTCAGAGCTTCACTTTACAGAGACTTAGTGCAGTGAAATGGAAAGGTGTTCGTTGATTCAATTGCCGACGAAATGCCTGTTGTTCAGGCCTGGACGAATACGGCTTCTATGTGATTTTGATGGACTTCCATTTGCCGGATAAGAACCTTAGCAGCATCGCCAGTCCCATTGTCAGAATGTGAGCTGTGCAGGTCAGCCAGAGCTTCTGGATGGTGGCTTCTTCGGAACGTGCGATCAGCCATGCGGGCAATGTCATGACGAACCAGCTGGAACACATGGTTACCAACATCGGAAACATCGTGTCGCCCGCACCTCGCAATGCCGACGCAAAGACTACCGCCAATGCGTCGAAGATTGAATACACGGCAACAAACGTCAGCAGCGTTGTGGCCATCGGCAGAACCGATTTAACGGACTGCTCGCCCACCGCTGTTGTTTGTTCAAAGAACAGATACGGGCTAAGACTGACTTCTGGAAAGAACACCAGCAAAATCGCGGCGGCTCCTGTCCAGATGATTCCCATGCGAATTGCGTTCCATGTCGTCTTAGCGGCGGCAGCTTGCAGGCCGGCTCCAATGTGATGTCCGACAAGAGTCTGCACGGCGGTTCCAAAACCCAGCAGTGGAATGAAGATCAGACTGTTGACACTGAAAGCCAGGTTTGTTGCTGCCATGGCGTCTCTGTTAAGGCTGCCTACAATAAACAGAAAAGCCATAAATCCCGATGTGTCAACAAAGCTGTGAAGTCCGGCGGGCAGTCCGTATCTCAGATACCTGGTCAGCATGATGCGATTGGGTTTCCACGTGTCTTTGAATGGATACTTCCCTTTGGTCGCATCGATTCCAAGCAGAACAACGTACATCAGAATGTCGCATGCTCGAGCAACCAATGTTGCCACCGCAGCACCGCGAATGCCAAGTTCCGGAAGTCCCCAGTGACCAAAGATCAAGCCGTAGTCTAATACGATATTAAAGACGACGCTGGACAGGTTCACTGCCATCACCACGTGTGTTTTTTGCCGTCCACTAAAGAAGCAACCGAGTGCGTTTGAGAGCAGAAACAAGACGCTGCCGGAGCAGAGCGTGTTGAAGTAAGCCGTTTCCTGTGCGACGACCGTTTCGCCGTGTTTAACGAATGTAAAAATAGCGTGCGAAAAAGGAACAAACAGTGTCAGCAGTAAACCGGAAACAATGGCCAGCCAAACGGCCTGCCAGAATGAGGCAGTTAGTTTCTGCGGCTTGTTGGCACCATCATATTGCGAGATAAACGTGTTGGCGTAAAGAATGGTCCCCAGCGGGACGCACATGATTGTCCAGTGTAGCATTGAAGCTGGTGTGACGGCGGCGATGATATCCAGTGCTCCCGCGCCGGTTGGCACCGTGGGCGTATAGCCTGCCAGCATGATGCGATCTGCATTTGTCATCACGGAGTGCGAACCGGCGCCGATAATCAGCGGAAGAGATACGGCAAAGAGTTCGCGAAAGCTGCCTGGCGGATGAGCGGTGGCAGAGTTTGCAGATTCAACGTCAGTGTGTTCCGGAAGGTCCATTGCGGGTTTGCTGCGGTCAGTTGGCAGGTGAGGAATCGGGAATCAACGTTCCGGCCAGCAACATGCCTAACCAAACCAGAAGTAGTCCGGCAAACAGATTCACAGTGATGTTAACAACCGCCGCACCGAAATGTCCCGCCTGCAAAAGGTTCAGGGATTCCATTGCAAACGTTGAAAAGGTGGTCAGCGATCCCAGCAGTCCGGTCAGCAGGCACTTTTGCATCATTGGCGACATCAGTCCTGGCCTGGATGCAATCGTGATCAGCACTCCAATGGCAAGGCAGCCCAGCAGGTTGACCGTCATGGTTCCCAGAAAGCTGAATTCGTCGCCTGCAGATCTGGCGACAAATCCAGCAATATAGAATCTCATCAACGCTCCAACGAAGCCGCCGATGCCGATTGCGATGGGAATGTTCAGGCTGGACATAAGGTGGAATGATTGATTGCAAAACGTGAACTGTGCGGTCAGTGAAGCGTGTCTGAATAACGAAATGGTCGAAGCGGGATTTGCTGCCGTCTTCACTGCATCAGCCGCCGGGCGATAGTCCTGGAACACTCATTTGGTATCGGCGGCCAAACGCCGCCGATACGAAGACATCGCACTTCAAATTAAGAACCAACCAACGTTCGGCTAAAACTGTTCGGCGAACTTCCACAGGTGTCCGTCGCTGCGAATGAACAATGCGTTGTTGGAAGCCGCCGGGCTGCACAGAATTGTTTCGCCCAGATCCAGTTCTGACACGATTTCGCCTTTGTCGGCCGATGGTTTGACGACAAATGCGAGGCCCTTTTCGTTGAAGAAGAACAGGTGTCCGTTGGATACAACGGGAGTTCCACTGAATGGGCCTTTCAGTCGCAGCTGCCAGACTCGTTCGCCCGTTTCAATGCTGCCTGCTGAAAGTGCTCCCGCGGAGTTTACCGTAAACGTCAGGCCGTTCAGGACAACCGGACTTGGAGTGCTGGGCGACAGGTTTGACGAATTCCAAACCTGTTCAACAGACTTTCCGTCAGCTGCCGGCTTCACAGTTGTCAATCCGTTGGACGGAATGAAGACGGTGCCGTCGATAACAGATGAGGACGGAATTGTGGACGCGCCATCACCGAATTCCCAGACGACATCGCCGGTTTCGGGATCAACTGCGGCTAGTCCGGCAGATGACTGCAGCAATGCCAGAGCGGGCGTGTTTCCGCTGGCGGGCATGATGGTGGGAGATGTCCAGTTGGCTTTTCTGGGGCGATCGATCTTCCACTTGGTTTCGCCGCTGACAGTGTCGACACCGATGGCGAAAGCTTCTGCATCACTTTCCACTTGAGCAACAACCGTGGTTCCGATCACAATCAGTGACGAAGACATTCCCAGGCTGTTGCTGGCGTTGGGGTATTCGGCTCCCAGGCCTCGATACCATTGCAGGTTGCCAGCCATGTCTGTGCAAATCAGATCGTTGCTGGAATAAAACGCGAACACTCGCTCGCCATCGCTGGCAGGAGTCGGTGTGGCGACACACATTTTTTCATGACAGCCCGTTCGACCGGTGGCTTGAAACTGGCGATCCCACTGAAGTTCGCCGGTGGCCGCGTCGAAGCTCATGACGTGCAGGCGGTCTTCGTCGTATCCCGAACTTGCTGTCAGCAGAATCTGATCTTTAACTGCAATCGGGCTGGAAACGCCTCGACCTGGAAGTTCGACCTTCCAGGCAATGCTTCCGCCGCTTAATTCGGTGGGAAGGTTTTCACCTGTTGCGATTGAGTTGCCCTGGTTGCCTCGGAATTGCCGCCAGTCTTCAGCTTGTGTGGACGAAGCGGTGGTCAGGAATGCCAGAATAAGTGATAAGCGTTTCATTAGTTCACTCCCGTCGCGTTGTCGCGTTTTGCTGTGTTTGAAGAGGGGGGGACGGCTGAACCGGTACTGTCGCAAACTCGCAATTGGAAATGATAATCCTGAGCCCATGATTGGTCCTGTTCGTTCTGGCAGATCTTCAGCAGGATTGTGTTCTGTCCCGCTGTCAGCGTGACGGGAACTTTGTACTGATCCATGCGAGTGCCCCGGTGATATTCTTCTCGCTCGAAGATCAGTTTTCCGTTGACCCACAGTTTCCACGCGTTGGGGGTGCCCAAACGGAATTCCAGATTCTGATCCGTGGCACTGGTGTACGTGGTGGTGGCGTACATCAGTGAACCCTTGTAGTTTTCCAGTTGTTTGCCAATGTCGATGATGCCGTAGTCATCGTCTGTGGATAGGGGCACCCACTTTACTTTGCCCAGTTGGCCGTCGTATTCGGCGGCAAGGTCGATGGTGTTTTCTGGTTCGTAGGCAACGGGGAAACCCTTCATGTCTTTGTTGTCGAAGGGGCCGATAACCTTCCACGATGGCAGAAAGCCAAAGTGTTGTTGAATGTTGACTTCGTCGCCTGCATCACGAAGGGCTTTGGCGATTTTTTTGACCTGATCTTCGTGAACAGCGCCCTTCAGTGCGTTGCGGTAGGCGGCTTTGGCGTCATCTCCTGTGGCTGTTTCTGCAACTTTCAGAAGTCGGTTAACGGCGTCTCTACGGAATTCAGGGCTGGGGTCCTGCAGCATTCCGGGAATCAGTTGGTCTTCCAGCTGTGGACTTCGTTTCAGCAGCCATTCGTAAGCCAGCCTTCTGGCGGCTGGTGATTCTGAGGTTGTTTTCACAAACTTTAGAAGGTCATCTTTGGGCAACGAACCTCCCGATTTTATTTCTGCATCAGCAATCGTTTCGAAAGTGCTTCGCAGCCAGTTGCTGGCCAGAACCGAACTGCCGTTGAAAGCTTTCAGCAATGGCAGCAGATTTCTTGAACCGCCCTTAACAAGAGCGTCGCTGGCGGCACGTGCTTCTGCAGTGCCTTTAGAAAAGTCGCCAACGGATTTGATGACATCTATTTCGTCTGCCTGAACGGTGGATATCAGGCATGCCGCAGCAATGGCGACAGCAATGGTTTTCATGAATGAGTCTCTTTGTTTGAAGAAAGTTGAATCGTTGTGGCGGAGTGTTTCTGAGCGGCAGCTCGAATGGTCTGAGGCACGGCCTCGTTAGAGTCCTGTCTGAAGTGATGCTCGCACGGTGCACATGATTCTCGTGGCGACAACGGAGCGGCTCGGCGATTAGAACTTCCCATGTTCTCTCTTATGCCACGCCACCGGGGCAAGGGCGAAGGCCTTGTTAGTTGGTTTTTCGAATCACGTAGTGCCGAGTGACTGGTTGATTTTTCTTGTAGATTTCGTCTTCGATTTGTTTGGCTGCGGCTTCTGCTTTTTGGATTGTTTCTTCCAGGTTCTGCAGGCGTGCGAGTTCTTTTTCGGTCACTGTCTGCAGTTCTTTGTTGTTTGGTTGAGCTTCCAGGTCGCGATCGTGTCGAGCCCACGACTGGAAGGTTCGCCAGCCATCACGCAGTTCTTTAACAGGGCCTTCATTCTTTTGCTTGTTAAGCGTCGCGACTTCCAGGGCCTGCTGATACTGAGGAGTTAACGCGTTTTCCTGAAGTTCGATGTGTCGTGAAAGAGCGACGTCGGAGAATTTCCCGACAACCACATCATCAATGACCACTTCGTATGTACCGGTCTCAAGGCCGTGTACTTCCAGTCCTTCTTTGCTGGCTTTGTGGCCAAGGTGCAGCAGCTTTGCGCCAGGTTGAGCTTCTTCAGGAAGCACCCACGGCAGGCCTTTGGCGGTCCAGTTGAATTCGATTCCGTTGTCCGTTTTTTTCAGGTAATCAACTTTGCCGCCAGCCGGGAAGGCTTTCAGAGTTCCGTTTGGCATTGGTTGAATTCGAATGTTGGACAACTGGCTTCGCAGTCCAAGATCGTCAATCATGGCGAACGCCATCACAACCTGTCCCGGAGGATCAGGGTGAACGGCATCCTTGATCATCGTGAATGACGGATCGGATTCTCGTGCTTCCAGAGTCAGGTCGTTCAGCGGTCCAAACATGTCAACGTAACTCAGCCCGGATTCGATGGCGACGTCCTGCAGCCAGCGACCGTAGTAGGCAAGCACGCTGTTGTATTCGGCTAACATTTCTGCAGAGCGAGGTCGTTGCGGATTCTGTCGCAGGCGGGCGGCTCGGGAATCAAACATTGTGGGCGACATCAAAACGGGCGTCGCGCCAGCGTCTCGGATTTTTGCCACCAGCTGATTCATGTCGTTCTTATAGGTGACGAAAATTTCCGGATTGAATGGCTGATAGCTGCCATCATTCATGCCCAACAGAATGCTGACATAGCGAGGCTTGTAGTCCAGCACGTCTCGGCTGACTCGCGCCAAAGCGTCCCATGCTCGAGCACCACCGATGCCTGCGTTGTGAAATTGGATTCTGCGTTCTGGAAATCGTTGGTAGAAGAAGTTTTCTACGTACTGTGTGTAGAGTCGCTGGTGGGTAATGCTGTCGCCAAGAAACACAAATGTATCGCCGTCCTGCAGGTCAATGCTGTTGGGGACAGCCGGCAACTGAGTCACTTCGGCGGTTGCGGTTTGAGCAATCGCGGTTGCGTGTACACAGCTGAAAATGACAGCGGTACTGAAAAGCGTCTTTAACATCAGTCGTTTAAGCATGTAGGACTCCGGTATTCGGCAGGATCTGCAGGAAATTGTTCGGCTGGGGTGAATGGCCACGGGCAAGGCGAGTTTCAGCGTGTCATTCGTGTTCTGGGATAAGGCAACTCGAACTACGCTGCGTGATTAAGAGGACGGTTGATCGCTCTATTGACCCACAATCGTCGACAATTTCCGTTCAATTTGCCAGCGAACGACACCACTTCGCCGCGAAACTTCACGGACCGCCGAATATGAAACGCTTTATCTGCCTTTGCCTGTTACTAATGACATCCAGCGGATGCGCAGGTTTGCTGCACGAACTTCAGCCGCACCGTTTGTGGCGCATGAATTATCAGGAATCCTCCGGGCGAATGGACGGCGCATTCCTTTCGCTTAGCGATCCACTTGATGAACCGGTGCCAGAGTTGGAACAGACGTCGAAGCCGGTGCCGGAACAGAAGTCGGCGCAATAGCGGCTCAGCCATGTGCTGAAAGGTTCCGAATTTCGAAAGCCGCGCGTCAGCGATTGCGGAGCGCTGCTGATACACCATCCCACAATGCAATTCGGTTTGAGATTGATTGTTTGGCGGCGTCGATCGCTTGTTGGACGGAAAGTTTGGATGCTCCGCAAAGTCTATTGACTAAAGCGTGAGACAGCGGACCGTGGTGATCGCCGTCGAGTTCGATATGTCGTTCGATGTAATGTTTCAGACGTGGCACATCGACGCCGGATGATTCGAATCCGTCCAGCAGTCTCTGAAACATATCCGGAATAATGTCTTCACGACCAAAGCAAAACGCTGCGGCAACTTCTGATGCTGTTCCATTCGCTGCCAGATGGTAATTGTACCTGACAAAGGCTTTCACTGACTGTGGGATCGAAAGCGTTTCGAATGTGGTTGCGACCGAGTTTCCGATGCGGAGCTGTCCTATGAATTCGCCGATCGCATTCGTTGATGCCTGCACGTCGTCCATTGCTGACAGATAGATATCAAAGTGACTGTTGTAGCCGCCGTTGCCGTCTTCATCGGATTCTTCGCCCAGCACGATTTCGTTGACGAACCGAGCCAGTTCAGGATCGGCGGGAGGCAACCATGGCACTTCGCAACCACAAATTTCCTGCTGCAGGCGCTTAAGCAACCACATGAAGTCGTAGACGGCAAACACATGGTGTTGCATGAAAATCTGCAGGTCAGAACAATTCTGAATGGCATTGTATAGCTCGTGCTGCAACAGTTCAGCCCGCAGAGATTCTGTTTCGGCAAGAATGATTTCTGCGATGGATTTGTTGGATGTTGCGTGCGTCATTGTCGCGTCGTTTGTCCGTTTGCGGTGGTGAGATCTGGCGTGATTTGCGGGTAACGAACCGGGCGAATTGATTCGCGTCTGATTCTATGAACGAGTCAGCGATATTCGACACGGGCAATCGCAATTTCTATTCATTCGGATTCAGGGTCTCGAAACCGATAGGTCCACTGCTTCTGGTGAGATTCCTCCCGCTGGTGTAATTCGCACGATTCGATCGGTCGTTCTAAAACGCGTTATTACCGCCCAAATTCATAATGCAGCGTCGGCACGCAACATGCCGTCAGAAACCTTGATCGCCGAAGTTCAGCGACCGAATGGTCTTGCTGCTTTCGGAACGGGGACGGCGAGTCTAAACTAGTCGCGTGACCGTTTTGGCGTGTCCGAATCATCATTTGAGGAGTATTGACTGTAATGTTTAGAGCAACAGGTTGTTTTCCGGGGCTTTCGATTTGTTTGTTGGTGTGTTTGTGCGGGCAGGTTTTGGCCGACGATAGTAGGGTCGTTACTGATCTGCCGCTTGTTTTTAGTGAAGACTTTGATGCGGGGCAGGATCGCTGGGAATTGACCGACGACAAAGCGTGGACGCTTCGCAATGTTGATGGAAACAATGTGTTTGGGCTAAACAAGCGAATCAGCGAGTACACTCCGGCAGTTCGCAGTCCTCACAATATTGCGTTGGTGAAAGGCCTGGAGCTTTCTGATTTTGTGATCACGTTTAAGGTGAAAAGCACCAACGATACGGGCAATCATCGCGATTGCTGCGTGTTCTTTTGTCACACCGATGCCAGCAACTTTTATTATTGCCATCTGGGAGCGAAGCCGGATCCTCACAGCGGGCAGATTATGATCGTGAAGGATGCACCTCGGTTAGCGCTTACGGAGAACAAGAATCTGACACCGTGGAAGAACGAAACCTGGCATCGGGTAAAACTGTCTCGAAATTCGATGAGCGGTGAGATCAAAGTGTATTTTGACGATATGCAGAAGCCATATATGGAAGTCACAGACAAGACCTTCTCAAAAGGACGCATCGGAATTGGTTCGTTTGATGACATGAACGACTTCGATGAGATTCGGATTTATGGCCGCTGAGAGTCAATCGACAGGCTCGCGACCGCTTGTTGTTATTCCGGCTGATGATCCGCCGCTGGTGAGTCGTTCGCGTTATCTGGATGACTTGCGAGCCATCGCGGAGGTGCGGCTGTATCAGGATAGGCCCACCAGCAAGGACGAAATGCTGGACCGCGTTAAGCCGGCGGACATCCTTTTGAATTCACGGAGTGCCGTTCGTGTGTCTGCCGAGTTGTTGAACCGATTGCCAAACCTGAAAATGATTGCCGTTTGCGGCATCGGTTATGACACAATCGATTTGGAAGCGGCAACTCAAGCAGGCATCGTTGTGTGTAATATTCCCGGACGAACGGCGACGGTTGTGGCTGAACACGCTTTTAGCCTGTTGTTGAGTGTTTCGCGACGTGTTGTTTCCATGACGGAACAGCTCAGGGAAGGGCAGTGGTCGTCGCAGTTGGGGACAACGGTGATTGGGAAGCGGATCGGAATCATTGGCACTGGGAATATCGGTTGCGAGATGATTCGGATGTGTCGGGCGTTCGGGATGGAGGTTGTCGCCTGGACGTTGCACCCGGATGAAGACAAAGCCAGGTTGTTGGGGTTCCGCTATCTGCCATTGGAAGAAGTGCTTCGCTCATCCGATGCGATCAGTATTCACGTTCGTTTGTCCGAAAAGACAAACGGTTTGATTGGTTCGGCAGAGTTGCAACAGATGAAGCGCGGAGCAATTTTGGTCAACACCGCCAGGGCTGCAGTTGTTGATACGGCAGCTTTGGTGGAGGCACTTAAAACGGAACATCTGTTCGGTGCCGGAATTGATGTGTTTGATCAGGAACCAATCGGCAGCGATCATCCGTTGCTGACGTGTGAAAACGTTGCGTTGACACCTCATAGTGCCGATCAGACTCCCGAAGGACTGGATATTCTAACACTGGGATGCGTGCAGAATATTCAAGCGTTTCTGGATGGGGTTCCACAGAATGTTGTGACAGCAGTTCCTGCAGCCAGGCGATGAGTTGAGCTTCCAACCGGGGATTGCGTCCCCGGCAGGAAGCTGTCGTCCTGTTCGAGACTAATCGCAGTTAAATCCGATTGCGTTGTTTTTCGTAGCGACAACGGAGCGGCTCGGCGGTGCGAACGTTCTAAGTCTTTCCGCATTCCACGCCACCGGGGCGAGGGCGAAGCCCTTGTTAGTCAGCCAGCTCAACGATGGCTTCGATTTCTACGGAAATGTTTCCGGGCAGAGATCCCATACCTACCGCGCTGCGGGCGGCTCGGCCGTTTTCGCCCCAGATTTCCACCATCAGGTCGCTGAAGCCGTTGATGACTTTGGGATGGTTCTTGAAATCGGTGCTGCAGTTGACCATTCCCAGAACTTTGACGATTCGCTTGACTCGATCCAGCGTGCCCAGTTGCGCTTTCAGGGTCGCCAGCATGGTTAGGCCCACAACGCGAGCGGCAGCAATTCCTTCTTCCTCTGAAATTTCGACGCCCACCTTGCCCGTTAGTAATCTGCCGTCAGTGCCAATGGGGCCTTGTCCGGATACGTAAGCCAGTTTTTCGACAATCACGACAGGACTGTAGGTGCCAGCTGGTGCAGGGGCTTCTGGAAGTGTCAGCTTTAGTTCAAGAACGCGTGCTTCGATGCTCATTTTGTTTGGGTTTCGTGTGCTGTGATTGAAGTTTGCCTGAAATTTGAAAATCGCGGTGATCTGATTGCCCCGTGGTCTCGTTGGGGAATTCCGGCGCTAATTGAAAATTGATGGTGTTCCGATGGAGCGGCGATTTGGGTTGTGCGTCGATGACAATTGTTCATGCGTTGCACGTTTTGATTGTCTGAATGCCACACTCCGATTCTATCGGATTTCAGCGTTCTGAATGCTGTTTGGCCGCTTTTTTCGGTCAGAAACGTCAGTCGCAATTCGGATGTTCGCTGTAAGTTGCGAAAAGGTGTGTCTGCATCGTACAATTGAGACGGGTAAATTCATTGAAATATTACGAGGACGCGTCCATGCATCTTGTCGATTCGACTTTGCTTTTCGCTCAGAATACATCATTTGTCAACGTTCTGTTGATCTGTTTTCTGGCGGTCTTTGGTCTGTGCCTGCTGATTTTCCTGGGGATGTTTGCATCCGTTGCTGCACTGTGGTTTCGTGCCTTTATGTCTGGAGCCATGGTTGGGCCGCTGCAGATGGTGGTCATGAAACTGAAGAAAGTGAATCCTCAGGTGATCGTTGATTCTCGCATTATGTCGGTGCAGGCCGGGCTGCGAAACATCAGCACAAACGCGATGGAATCTCACTATCTGGCTGGCGGTAACGTGCCGATTGTGGTGCGTTCTTTGGTTGCCGCTCACCGAGCTAAAATTGACCTGGATTGGAATACTGCCGCTGCAATCGATCTGGCCGGTCGAAACGTCATGGAAGCTGTCCAGACCAGCGTCAAAACAAAAGTCATTGACTGTCCGGATTCAGCTCGCCATGGTCGTGCGACTTTGGACGGTGTGGCTCGCGACGGAATTCAGTTGAAGGCGAGAGCTCGTGTTACCGTGCGAACTAACCTGAGCCAGTTGATTGGCGGTGCAACGGAAGAAACGATCATCGCTCGAGTGGGCGAAGGGATCGTTTCGGCCATCGGGTCGTGTGAAACTCACAAAGAAGTTTTGGCAAACCCGATGTTAATTGCGAAAACCGTGTTGGACAAAGGCCTCGATTCGCAAACGGCCTACGAAATTGTTTCCATCGACATTGCCGATATTGATGTCGGTGCCAACGTGGGAGCTCGCCTGCAGGCGGACCAGGCAGAAGCTGACGTGCGAATTGCCAGGGCCAAGGCGGAAGAACGTCGCGCTCAGGCGGTTGCTCGCGAGCAGGAAATGAAGGCTTTGACTCAGGAACATCAGGCCGAAGTTGTGCTGGCAGAAGTTGAGATTCCCAAATCGATGGCAGACGCTTATCGCAGTGGAAGCTTAAGGGCAACGGGCAAGTAAGTCGTTTTTGTGACGTGGACTCTGCGTTGCTGGCGATTTTACCAAGTGATGGCGACTGAAATTGGCTGCGATGAACGTCGTTTTGGGTAAGATCAGGGGGACAGCGGGGTTTTTAACGAGGATTGCTGAACGTTAATCTTTCTGAGTTGGCCCTTAACACTGGTTGAACTGTCGCAATTTCGGTTCTGTTCAGGCTGGAAGCTCAAATTACCGATGAACTGCTTGAGCACGGAAATTGCTCAGCGTACACTTGCTGCAGTTGCATGAATTCGGAAACAGGAAGTGCCCGCATTTATGCGTTTCTCTAACCCGCCATAATGGGAATGAAACGCGATGGATGATGTTCTTCAGGTTGAATTGACAACACACGAACGCGATGTGCTTGTTCGCGGTCTTCGCTATGTTCGAAGGTCGATTATGTTAGAAACGCGAGATCCCGAATTGGCCGACGAACGGCGTCGCAGCAATCTTCTGGACGACATTCAAATGTTGTCTCAAAGATTGGAAGCCACCGATCCTTTGCGAGCGGCTGGGGTGTAGCGAAGTTCGTTTGCAAAAAACTGATATCATTTCCACGCACTTGGCGAACTCGCGAAGTGCGTTTTTTGTTTTCTTTCTGTCGCCAAATGCTCCGCAAAAACAGCCATGCGTTATCAGCACGTCTGCGTAGAAGCAGTTGTTCACAATCCGCCTCCCAATGTCGTTTCGTCGAACGAGATTGAGCAGCGACTTGCGCCGGTTTATGAACGACTAAGTCTTCCGTTCGGTCGTTTGGAACTAATGACGGGAATTCAGGAGCGACGGTTTTACGATCGTGGAACCTTGCCCGGGCAGATTAGTGTTGCGACGGCAAAGTTGGCCGTGGAGCGTTCAGGCATTCCGGTGGCTGATTTTGGTGCACTGATTCACGGTTCGGTTTGCCGAGATCAAATGGAACCGGCTACGGCTGCGGGCGTTCACGCGGGAGTCGGCCTGCCTGCCAGTTCGTTGGTGATGGATGTCAGCAATGCGTGTCTCGGGTTGCTGAATGGCATGTTGGTCATTGCTGACATGATCGAACTTGGCCGGATCAAGGCCGGAGTTATCGTCGGCACGGAAACCGGACGTGGGCTCGTGGAAGGCACAATCGACAGTCTTCTGAATGACAAGTCGCTGACGCGCAAGTCGATTAAGTCGGCCTTCGCGTCGCTAACGATTGGTTCCGGCAGTGCGGCGATTGTATTGTGTCATAAAAGCATCAGTCGCACACATCACAAATTGTTAGGCGGAGCGTTTCATTCGGACACAGCGAAGCACAATCTGTGTGCTGGCGGTGTTGAGGCGGAAGTGCATGGCGACAGTCGTCCTCGCATGGAAACAGATTCTGAAGCGTTGTTGCATGCCGGCATTCAACTGGCTGAACAGACCTGGCAGAAAACGAAGTTGGAATTGGGCTGGAACAACAAAGACGTCGATCGTGTTTTCACTCATCAGGTTGGCAAGCAGCACAGAACCCTGCTTTTGGAAACTTTACAACTGGACCCACATCTGGATTTCCCCACAGTAGAACGCTTCGGAAATACGGGAGCCGCCGCGTTGCCTATGGCACTGGCGATGGGCTTGCAGGAAGACCCGCCTCCCGCCGGAACAAAGCTGGCTTTGTTGGGAATCGGCAGCGGTTTGAATTCCGTGATGTTGGGGATTGAGTGCGGTTAAGAATGCGAATAAGAATGCGAAGTTGCGGGTTTCTGTGAGCAACTGTTGCCGTCGGTCGGTTGCCGCCCCTTAAGCATCGCATGATTGCCTTGTTGCCGGTGTTTTTGAGGCGTTTCGCTGGGCGATACCTGTTTTCTGGCTGGTTTGCTGAACAAAGTCGTGCCCTAATGTTCGGAATGCCAGAGTCGGCGTTTTCTATCGGTGGTTTTGTACGCTAACATCTGCCGCCGCCGAAATAGTCCGGCGTATTTTCTATGTATCTCGCGGATGAAGTGAAATGGAAGCCGGAATCGTCGGTCTGCCCAACGTTGGTAAAAGTACTCTGTTTAATGCTCTGACATGTTCAGAAGCCGCACAAAGCGCGAACTATCCGTTCTGTACGATTGAGCCCAACGAAGGAATCGTGAGCGTTCCGGACAGTCGTATGGAAATCATCACGAAGTACATTCCGCCTAAGAAAGTGATTCCGGCAATTCTTAAGCTGGTTGATATCGCAGGCATTGTGGAAGGTGCCAGCAAAGGCGAAGGTCTGGGCAACAAGTTCTTGAGCCACATTCGCGAAGTAGACGCCATTCTTCAGGTTGTGCGCTGCTTTGAAGACGACGACATTACACACGTAACGGGAGCAGTGAATCCGCTGTCAGATATCGAAATTATCGAAATGGAACTGCTGCTTGCAGACATGGAGACTCTGACTAACGCGTTGCCAAAGTCTGAGCGAGCGGCCAGAGGCGGCGACAAGGATGCGGTATTGCGAGTTGCCGTCATCAAGCGATGCACGGCTCATGCCGACGAAGGCAAATTATTGCGAACGCTGGAATTCAGTCCCGAGGAGGCCAAAGTTGTTCGAGGATTGGGCCTTATGACAGCGAAGCCGATTCTGTATATCGCCAACGTTGATGAAAACGATATCACGGGCGAGGGCGAACTGGTTCAGAAAGTGCGACAGCATGCCGCTTCGGTTGGTGCTGAAGTGGTACCGGTTTGTGCGAAGTTCGAATCTGAATTAGGCGAACTTGATGATGCAGGCCGACTGGAAATGCTGGAATCTGTTGGGCTGACAGAACCGGCATTGGGCACCGTTGCCAGAGCCACCTATCGAACATTGGGTTTGCAAAGTTACTTCACCGCCGGAGAGCAGGAAGTGCGTGCCTGGACAATCCCTGTTGGCGCCACGGCACCTCAGGCGGCCGGTGTCATTCATACCGACTTTGAAAAAGGGTTCATCCGCTGCGAAACGTATTCGCTGGAACACCTTGAAGAATACAAAAGCGAAAAGGAAATTCGAGCGGCCGGTAAGATGCGAATTGAAGGCAAAGAATACGTTATGCGGGACGGCGACATCTGTCACTTCCTGTTTAACAAGTAAAATGCCAGTAGAAGGCTTTGGGGGCGTATCAGCGGTCTTCTGGACGAGCCGCGTTGCCAACTGCAGCGGTCGTTCAGGGCGCATGTGTGACGCGTCGTCAGATGCTGTTCTGGCAGCGGCGGCTTACCAGATTTTGGTAAGGTCAACGGACACGTTTGGCAGGCCGTCGAATGTGATGGATTCGGTGCAGCGTTGCGGAGCGGCGTATTGACCGTTGGTGAGCGTGTATTTTCGAACTGCTTTTTCGTCGGGATCGACGACCCAGTATTCAGGAACGTGGTTTTGTTCGTAAAGTTCCTTTTTAAGCCCTTCGTCGCGACTGGATGTTGATGGTGACAGGATTTCGATAATCAAGTCGGGTGTCCCCTTCAGTTTTGTCCGTGTGGCAATGTTGTTGCCTTTTAGGACAACGACAAGGTCCGGCTGAACGACATCGTGATTTGAAAACTGCACGTCAATCGGTGCGTCGATGACTTCACCCAGGTTGTTCAATTCGATTGCTGAATACAGTTGGAATTGAATGTGTCGTGACAAAGCTTGATGATAGGGAATCGGTGCCGGATTCATGTAGTGCACTCCATCGACGATTTCGTGGCGATTTCCGTCATCCGGCAGCTGAGTATAGTGCTCGTACGTCAGCTTTGATTTTCGTTGTGTTTCATGGGATACGGACATCGTTGGCTCCAGCGGAGAAGTTACCGGCTTCACATAATTCTATGTCGAAACCGGCGTTAAGTCATTAACGTTTTTTGTTCTTAGCCGGTTGCTTCTGTTGTTTCCACGATTCGTCGCGATCGAAAACGACTGCGAATGGTTGATAGTTGTGATAAGGCACGGCGTTGTCTTTCCAGTGCTGCAGCGTTCGGTTGTAGATGGTGCGCATGTCCTGCAGTACGCTGTTGTTTTCTGGATAGATGGCCGCGTTTGTTAGTTCCAGGCGGTCTGTCGAAAGCTGGTACAGTTCTTCTGTCGGCTCAAAGTCGTCTTCTGCGTACGGCCAGTAAACGTATTTCCAGTCTTTCGTGACAACGCTCAGGCTATGCATCGTTTTGGGCCCCCAAACGTTGATGAGTGGCAGTGATTCGTGAGTAGATGATTGAGGATTGTCGTAAAGTGGCAACAGGCTTTTTCCGTCCATGGATTCGGGTATCGGCAGTCCCGCAAGTTCCAGAATTGTGGGAGCGAAATCGACGTTGCCTGTTAGCGCGGTACATCGCCGTTTCTTGCCGCTGTTGGCATGACGCGGATCGAACATGATCAGTGGAACTCGCGATGCTTCTTCGTACGGCAGTACTTTGCTTCCATAGCCGTGCGATCCGTTCATGAATCCGTTGTCGGACGTATAAATGAAAACGGTGTTGCTGGCGATTCCAGCTTCGCCGACGGCTTTTCGAATCATGCCGACCGCAACATCGATGGCGTAGATCTGCTGGAAGTATTTCGCCATCACCGAGTCGTAAGAATCGCTGTAGTGCCAGCTTTCGAAGCGTTCAAATTGTCGTCCCTGGCGGCTTTGTTTGCTGAAGTGAGTTCCGAAATCGCGTCCAAAGTTGCCCGGTTTGGAGAACGTCATATCTTTGAATACGTGATCGAATTGCGGGTCGGGTTCTACGGGGTGATGTGGTGCCTTGAAGCTGATCGAAAGGCAGAATGGCGAACCTGTCTTTGACGATTCAATCACAAAATCGCGTCCGAATGCTCCGTACGAAAGCGTTGAATGAGGATACTTAGTGGCGTGCCTGGCCATCGATTTGTTATTTGCCGTTTTGTAAGACGTCTGACCGGGGCCACCGCCCCAGGCATCGAAATCGTTTGACGGCAGCTTCCCCGGTTTTTCCGCGGTGTCGGTGACTTCGAACCCGAACTTACCGGCGAAGCCTGTCCGATAGCCCGCGTTGCTTAACAACGTGGGATACGATTGAGCCCAGTGCATCGACATCAGTGCGCCGTGTTCGAAGTTGCAGCCGGTCTTGTATTCAAACATGCCGGTCATCACGCTGGCTCGACTGGCCATGCAGATTGCGGTGGTGTCGTAGTGAGCGTCAAACACCATTCCGTCGCTGGCAAGTTTGTCCAGGTGGGGTGTGTTGGCGCCAGGAGTGTCGTAGCAGCCCATGGAATACGTCGACTGATCGTCCGCCATTAAGAAAATGATGTTGGGGCGATCGTCTGCCGCAACCGTTGCAGCGGCTGTTGCAATGCAGCAGGTAATCAATGTCAGAACGCTGAAGTCTCTAACGAACATCTTGTGTGAACCTTGTCGTGACGCAAAATCTGGTTGGTTATTTCTTCATGATGTCCTGAAGTAGCACGCCGTCGGCTTCTCCGTATAAGGGCGAGTCAGAACCTTTGCTGCCTGGCAGCGGCGCTGAATTGGACGGTGGAAGCTGTTTCTTCAATTCGCTGATCAGAGCTGCGTGAGCTGGATCGGTTGCCAGGTTTTTCCATTCGTTGGGATCGGTCTGGTGATCATACAATTCTTCGCTTCCGTCGCTGTAGCGAATGTATCTGAAGTGATCTGTTCTTAGCGTATGATTGTTTGGGCCGAAGGTTGTCAGAGCAGGGCGGTTCCATTTGCGGGATGGGTTTTGCAGCAGCGGTTGCAAAGACTGTCCTTCCAGATCTGACTTGGCTGGCAAATCACAGAGTTCGATCAGCGTTGGGAAAACATCAATTAGTCCGACGGGACGTGAACAATTTGATGGATGGATTCCGGGGCCTGCGATGATTAGTGGGACTCGAGTCGTTTCTTCCCACAACGTGCGCTTGGCCCAGCGTAATTTTTCACCCAGGTGAAAACCATGGTCGCTCCAAAGGACAACGATTGTGTTGTTGGCGGCTGATGTGTTGTTGAGGCTTTCCAGTATCTTTCCGACAAGGCTGTCAACAAAGCTGTTGGCTGCTAAGTACGACTGAACGGCGTGCTTCCATTGATTGTTTTCCTGCATCCACGAATGCCGTGGTCCGGTTGGGTTTAGCGTTAGCAGTTGTGAGTATTCACTCAGGTCCTCCAGGTCGGTGGCAAGCGTTGCTGGCAGTTGCAGGGTTTCCTGTGGATACAGGTCGAACCATTTCTTTGACGCATAAATGGGGACGTGTGGAAGGTGAAAGCCCACAGCCAGAAAGAACGGTTGTTTCTTTTCCGTTAGCTTTAATAGTTCCGTGGAAGCCCATTCAGCTGTTTTGAAGTCGCGTTGTTCTTCGTCTGGAACATCAACCTGCCCCCAATCCCATAAGGGATTTGACTTCGGCAGCTTATAGCTGATCTTCTGGTTGTCTCGCCGCCAACCTCGATTCGGTTCAACATGGTCAAACGAAGCGGCATCGGCTGGGCCGTGGAAAATTTTTCCGCAGGTTGATGTGTAGTATCCATGATTCCGAAAATACTGCGGCAACGTGACTTCGTGTTTGGTTCCATCGACATTTCGAAAGTTGGGCGACAGAAAGTACATTCCGGTTGTTGATGGCAACTTTCCCAGCAGCATGCTGACTCGCGAGCAATTGCAGATGGGAGCCTGGCAGTGCGCATTGTTGAAGTTGACTCCACGTGCTGCCAGGGCATCAATGTTCGGAGTTTGTGCTTGAGGGTGGCCGCCAAGGCACCCGACCCAGTCGTTGAGATCATCGATGGCGATGAATACGACATTAGGTGGTTCTTCACCGCGACTCGCCGACGAGCAGGCAAAGGCAGCCAGAATAATGATGGCACGAATGAACGGCATGTGTTGCTCTATATTAAATAAATTTGGTGATGTGGCCTGCAACAGGTTGGTGTTTATGTCAACCGGCAGTGCCGTGGTATATCAAAACTGAGTTAGGGGCTTACTCAAAATGATGTGCGCACGGTGCGCGCATGTTTGTCGTAGCGACAACGGAGCGGCTCGGCGATTCGAGCGTTCCATGTCTTCCAGCCAACCACGCCATTGGGTCAAGGGCGAGGCCCTTGTTGCGGGTGTCATCATACGATAATGCTGTTTTGGTGGAGTCTCTGTTGTTGCTGTGTGTTGTTCTGGCAGGTAAACGTACGGTAATTGTGGTTTACCTCGTGAGTCAGCACTTCTCACTGTACCGATGTGGCCATGGAATGGCCAGAAACCGTGCGTTAACGTGACCCTGGCTGCGGTTGCGGTGACCAGACATTGCGTAAAATGTTGGAATATTCGGGAATGCGTCAGGCTCAGACGGAAATTTCGTGGCTGAGTCCCAAGCTCACGGTAACGTTTCTGTTGCAGGGGTGTCGATTCTAAACAGCAGTCCAATCGCTGCGTTATGTGTTCTCTCTGCCGAACAGGATTCGTTTGAAACGGTCACGATTTTAGTCCCCATGATTAAGCTACTGTTGGCAATTGCTGCGTTTTCATTAGAGGTTCCGGATCTGCACACGATGAAAGATCTGCGATGGAAGCCTGCGTTTACAGAGCCCGCCAGACTGCAGCTTGAGGGGGAGACGGTCGCGATTCTGACGCATTGTTCGCAGCGATTCGATCCACTGCGAAGGACGGCCGCTGCCGTTGACCAGGTTGTCTCGACAATGAAGTCGCGGTCGTTGCCCGTCATTTATCTGCACGATAAATACAATCGGTTAAACCCTGCCTGGTGCTATCTTTACGAAGATTGGAATCCGACGGCTTATATCTCATCAGACGTGGGCAACATCGACTTCAAAATTACAGGCGTGAATCACGTTATTTGCCTGGGAGGTTTTTTTGAGCAGTGCGAACGTTCTACGGTTACCGATCTGGTGCGGCTTTGGCGTCGAGATAATGCGACAGGCAACTTTCGGATCACGCAGGTCGTCGATGCGACATTCAACGTCGCTGCCTATGTGAACTTTTCGGACCCCTACAACGAAAAAGTTCGTGCGTACTTTAAACAGAAAAGAAATCTGCACGAAAAAGCAATCGTTACGCTGGGCGAAGTTTTGGAGCGAATTGACGACAAGACACTTGTTCCTGTATTTCTGCAACGTCAATTGCCATCGGTGCCACCGAACGTAAATGTCGTGATGGACATCTTTGGTGAAAGCCACGTCATGCAGTGGCTGGGCGAAACAGCACCGACTCTAACATTCGCCTATCGTTTCTCTGCAAACTTCGTTGATTTTCACGAGTTTGCGGCGGACCCGAATCAGCCCGTAAAACGATGGTATGGCCGGTTACAGTCGAACGGACAGACGTTTACCGGCGCGTCTACTGTGATTGAGGTTTCACGCTGAGCGCGTTTACGACAGGCGTGGGGTTAGCGTACGCTCAGCAGTTCAACGATGAAGTGCAGAGTTGCGTTGGGTGGCACGTCTCGGCCTGATCCCTGAGCTCCATAGCCAAGGCCTGCCGGAATCCACAGTTCAATCATTCCGCCTTCACCGACAAGTTGCATGCCTTCGGTCCATCCCTTGATGACTCCGTTCAGAGGAAATGAAATTGGCTGCCCGTCGTAGGAACTGTCGAATTCTTTGCCGCTGTCCAGCCAGCCGCGATAGTTTACGGTGACGGTGTTTTGGGCAGTGGCTTTTCGCCCTTTCGATTCTCGCAGAACTCGATAACGAAGGCCGGATGATGTCATATTGAACTTCATTGTGGCATCGTCATCGATTTTGCCCGTGCCGTATCGCAGATGTTCCGAATCAAGAAACGTCATCGGCTGTTTGTCGCTGGCGGATACAAGTGAAATGTCGCTGCCTTCCTCCGCGATGGATGCGTGTGAGGCAGCGGCTTTCGATCGAGCCAGCGGGTTTCTGCAACCGACAACGGCCGCAAAAACGCACAAGGTGGCAAGTAGTGACAGGTATCGAAAACGTCGCATGATTCATCCTTGATTGCGTTGGCTTCAGTGCCAGTATTGGCCGGAAATCGTACGGGCAAAAGGCTTTGGACGCTAGGCCAGCCCGAAGTGTCAGGGTATTCGAAACCCCGAAAATCACGCAAACGTTTGAAACTTAACGGCAATCGGCAAATGAGGCCGAATTGCCGATGCCAGATGCCGTGAATCTTGAGGGGCATGGCCGCCAGCGGGAGCGTTCAGTCTTCCGGGACAGGTGGTTCGGCTTCTGACAGGGCTGCGATCAGTTCGTCCATGACGGCTGTTCCGTCTTCTTCGCGAGCATCCAACGGCCAATAAGCGTCGTGCTGGTCGACAACCCGCAAGTGGCCCTTGTGTAGATAGCTAAGCATCTTGATAAGCTTAACGTTCCGGTAACGAAAGACGGCATATCCATCTTCGAGATGAATGTTTTCAATCTTCCAGCTTAGTGCTCGCAGATTTAGTTCGCGCAAACGAAGCATGCGTTTTGCGGGAGTTGGCACGGGGCCAAAGCGGTCGCGGAGTTCTTCTTCAAGTTCCACAAGTTTCTGCAGTGAATTCGCCTGAGACAAACGCCGGTAGACTTCGATCTTCAGCTTTTGTTCCTGAATGTAGCGGTCAGGAACATAGGCGGATACCGGCAGTTCGATCTTGACGTGCGTCTGGTATCTAAGAGGTTGTTTCTTCAGCGTGCGAACCGAATTTTCCAGCAGCTGGCAGTACAGTTCGTATCCCACGGCGGCAATATTGCCACTTTGCTCTGTGCCCAGAATGTTTCCCGCGCCGCGAATTTCCAGGTCTCGCATCGCGATTCGGAATCCAGCACCGAGTTCGCTGTATTCTTCGATCGCCTTCAGTCGTTTTGTGGCCTTCGTGGTGACAACTTTACCTTCTTCCAGCATCAGGTAGCAGTAGGCTCGGTGACGGTCTCTGCCAACTCGACCTCGCAACTGGTGCATGTCCGCCAGGCCGTAAATGTCTGCCTGGTGAATAATCATTGTGTTGGCATTGGGGATATCCAGGCCACTTTCAATGATGGTTGTTGCCAGCAGCACGTCAGCCTTGCCGGTGACAAAGTCCAGCATGGCCAATTCCAGTTCGTCCGGCGTCATCTGGCCGTGAGCAATGGTGACGGTGGCTTCCGGAACGATTTGCCGAATACGATCTGCGATTTTTTGAATGTCGTGAACTCGGTTATGGACGAAGTAGACCTGCCCGCCACGGTTGAGTTCACGAACGATTGAACTGCGAATGAGTGATTCGTCAAAGCGGCCAACTCGTGTTTCAATCGGCATGCGGTCACGAGGTGGTGTGGTCAGGCTGCTGATGTCGCGTATTCCCAGCAGCGACATGTGCAGCGTGCGAGGGATCGGAGTTGCCGTAAGCGTAAGGATGTCGACTTCCAGTCGAAGATGCTTCAGGCGGTCTTTAACTTTGACTCCGAACTTTTGTTCTTCGTCGATGATCAGCAGGCCAATGTTTTTGAATTTGACATCTTTGGAAACAAGTCGGTGTGTTCCGATGACGATATCAACCTCGCCCTTTGCCAGCTTTTCGACAGTCGCTTTTTGTTCGCCCGCTGTACGGAACCGCGACAACATGTCGACCGTGACGGGGTATTCGGCCATGCGTTCGCTGAACGTGCGAAAGTGCTGTTCTGCAAGAACAGTGGTTGGCACCAGTACGGCAACCTGGCGGCCATTGTCGACCGCTTTGAAAGCGGCTCGCATGGCGACTTCTGTTTTTCCAAAGCCGACGTCTCCACAGATGAGGCGGTCCATTGGTCGAGACCGCTGCATATCATCCTTGAAATCTGCAATGGCCGAAACCTGATCGACGGTTTCTGTGTATGGGAAAGACGTTTCGAATTCCTGCTGCAACTCGGAATCGGGCTGGCACTGGAGTCCTGGTTTTGAATCGCGTTCGGCTTGCAGTCGCAGCATGTCGGCAGCCATGTCTGTTACGGCTTCGGCAACTTTGTTCTTTTTCTTCTCCCAGGAAACTCCACCGAACTTTGATAGTTCCGGCATCGACTTTGCCGGACCAATGTACTTCTGGACCAGATGTATCAGCGATGCAGGAACATAGACGATCAGGCTGTCTCGAAATTCAAGCAGCAGGTGTTCTTCTTTCTCGCCGTCACGATCCATCAGGGCCATGCCGCGATATTTGGCAATTCCCTGTGATACATGTACAACCAGATCGCCGTCTTTCAGGTCGAGAAAGTTATCGATGGCTCGCGTGTCTGCAGAGCGACGGCGAGACTTTACCTTTCGAGCCTGTGAGCGCGAAAACAGTTCGTTGTCGCTGATGATCAGCAGATCGCGTTCGACAAATCGAAAACCCTTGTTTACTCGCCCCACGCACAGTTTCAGGCGATCGGTAAGTTGCAGGCCTTCGGAGGCTTCGGTTTCGGCGATGAGGTCTTTAAGTCGTTGCTTTTCTCCGTCGTTGTGGCACGACAACAGAACTCGACTTTGCGGGCCAAGTGATTCTGCAAGGTCCGTTAAGGCGTCTTTGCCAGTGCTGGTGAATCGTTCAATCGATTCGATTTTCAGGTGACATGACGTTTCGTAACTGTCAGCTCCCAAAGCGTCGATGGTGACAGAAGGGAATTCCACCAGACGAGCCATTGTGGCATCGACGCCAAACATTCCGATTGGATTGGCTAACCGCTGAAGGTACATTTTGCCTTCGCTAACGGCCTGAGCCATGTCGCTAAGCACGACCACCGTGTTCTTCGGCAGCGAATCCAGCAGCGATTCTGTTGCCGTTGCAATCGCCGTGTGTGGACGCAGGCTGTCGCCTGGTGCGGGCTTCGTAGGAGGCTTAACGGGTTCTGTGGCCGTGATGGCGACCGCGTCAAGATCGCTGAGACGCCGTTGCGTTTCCACGTCAAACGTGCGAATCGATTCAACGTCTTCGCCGAACAATTCGATGCGAATTGGGTCCGGTTCGGTGGGTGGGAAAATGTCCAGAATGCCGCCGTGAATGGAAAACTCACCGGGCAATTCCACTGCCGTAACTCGATCGAAGCTGCGTTCGATCAGCCAATCAACCAGCGGGTTGAGTTCCAGTTCATCGCCGACGGCAATGCGACGCGTTGCCTGTTCAATGTCTCTGCGGGAAGGAACCGGTTGCAGCAGTGCCGGCAGGCAGGTGACAATCAGCCGTGGCGACGATACGGTCTGGTCGCTATCCGCGAAAGCGGTTTCAGCAGTGACAGCTGTATCAACGGAGAAGCTCCATGGGTCCGTTGACGTTGCCTGCGGTTTGGGCTCGGTTGGACTGGCGGCCTGGTTTTCATTCAGGAAGCGAACGGCCGCCAAACGAGCGGCGAACACGCTGTCTGTGACGTCGTGTTCGTCGGGTAGAGTTTCCCATGCGGGGAACGCTCGGATCTGTGAACCCGGACCTACGAATTCTGCCAGCTGGTCGAAAAATTCTTCAATGTCGCGGATGCCTGGCACCACCACAAGCATAGTGTTTTGTGGGGTGCTGGCACTTAAGGCGGCTACTGTCAGCGCGCAGGACGATCCCCAGGCTCCGTCAATTGCCGCACTGTTTCCTGAGCGGAGTGCCTTAGCAACTTCCGCGAACCCGGGTGCCGCCTGAATCGACGAAGTCAGTTCAGCAAGCGAATCTGGAACCTGCTGAGTTTCTTGTGCCATCGTGGGCAGAATTGTAGGACACGTTTCCCAAAATACCAGAAGTCAGCCACAAATCCTTGACGAATTCAGCCCGACGAATTCAGGCTAAGGTCGCAGAGCACCGTTGATCAGGATCTGACCGTTTGCTCGAGGAATCGTGAAGTCGATTTCGATGTTGGCCGGGATGCCTCCGATACCGCCACCGATGAAGCCAGGATTAAGCAGCACGATTTGGTTGTTCAGGTTGCCCAACAGAGACGGCGTGCCGACGACTGTTCGGAATTGAATACCAATTTCGTTGGTTCCCACGGCAAGGTCCGTCAGGCCGATGTTGTTTCCGCTGATGGTAAAGACTGAAGGCTGAGAGACCATGTCGAAACGCATCCCTGTGCCGCCGTCATTTTGAAACAGCATCTGGTTATTCAGCAGTGAAACTTCGTTCTGTGTGCCAAGGTCAAATATCATACCTTCGCTGGAAACACCGTTGAACTGGAATGAGTTGTTGTTGATCAAAGCTGAAGCCAATGCCTCTGTGTTCAGCGAAATCCCAATCGCATTGGGCTGAGCACTCAATGGGATTGAGTTGGCTGTAATATCCAGAATCAGCTCGTCTTCGAATGAATTGTTGTCGATGGCGAACGCCGTCTGACTTTCCGCAGCATCAAGTCCGTTCATGGTCACAATATTGTTGAACAGGTTCACTCTGGCGACGCCGTTCCAGTTCATTTCAAACGCGGTTTCGCTCAGGTCTGTCGCATCGAAGTCGTTGGTGTCGTTTAGAGTGAAGTTATTGCCGGATACATTGATATCTATGTGCAGCCCGTTTGCGGCTGTTGTGTTGGATATCGAAATGATGTCGTCAGAGTTGTCAACGAAGTTGGTTCGTTGGATATTGACTACGTAAGGAGTGTCGAACTGGGTAAACAGAGTTGTGCTGTCGTCGTTCAGTCGTTCGGTGTAATTCAGCACGATGGTCTCACGACCAGCGAAGGTCACGGGAAGTCCGTCGCCGCCAAGTCCCAACAGAGTGTCTCCGTTGTTGTCGAAGACTGAGTCTTCGATGTTGAGACCGAACAGGTTTTCGCTGTCGATGCCGCGGATTGTGGAGTCGGATACCTGAGTGTACTGCATTGTCAGGTATTGGTCGTCCTCTGCAGTCAGCCCGCTGTTCCGAATGAAGAAGCCGAAGTTGTTGTTGTCCAGTGTCATGGAGTCCAATTGTACCTGACCGGCGTTCTGCAGATTGACGCCCGCGATTCCAGCATCCGAAATGGTGCCGCCGGTTCCGAAACCGATTAGTGTTTGATCACCCAGTACTCGGAACGTCTTCAGGTTATCAACGTTCGTTTCAACCAGACTGATACCGTAGTCTGGACTTGTCAGGCTGTCGATGCTTTGGAAAGTCATATTGATGCCGGAATTTGACACATTAACGGCAGCAGCCGTTGTTGACGTAATGGCTCCATCGTCAACTCGAATGCTGCTGTTGTTGTTACCAAACAAACCAACGCCGCCAACTGACGTGATGTTCAGGCTATTGAAAATAGCTTGCCCCGTGCCGATGGCTCCCGCAAGGTTGTTTGTCAGCGTAACGCCGCCGCCTGCCAGGGCGTTGGTGACTGTCAGGTCTTCGAAAAGCACCAGCGATTCTGAGTTATTCACGTCAACACCCGCAGATATCGTGGGGATGACGGCGTCGTTCAGTACTGAAGTCACTCCCAGAAACGAATTTGATCCCGTTGAGTTGGTGATGTGAATACCTTCTGAGCCGCGTTGAGAGATAAACGTGCCTCCCGCCATTTGCACAGTTCCAGCGTTGCTGGTGATGGCCACCGATTCTGCGGCCGCTCCCGTGACAGACAGCTGTCCGATTACAGAAAAGCTGCTGCCAGCCGCGTTGGAGTCGACTTCGATTCCGCGACCTGCACTGCCCAAAACGGCTACGTCGCCGCCGAATCGCACAATGCCTGTCGCCAGACTGTTGGCAACACTGATTGCTGCCGATGGAACGGCTCCAGCACCGGGAGCTCCAATTGTCAGATCCTGCGTAAAGACAAAGTTACCTGCCAGGTTGTCGATGTTGATACCACCGGCGCGAGGGCTGGTGATGTTCAGGTCTTCAAATGTCACGTTGCTGCCAGCTGTGAGCCCATCGATCTTAACGGAATCGTCAAGAGCGTTGGTGATTGTTGTGGCTCCTCGAACCGAGTTTCTGAACGAGATGTTGCCGCTGGCATTTGTGATGTTAATACCAGTGCTTGTGCTGTCTACAATGCGAGCGTTGTCGATCGTGACATTCCCGGTCGTCGGTGTGGCGCCTGTGCCGCGAATAACAATTCCAGTGCCGCCGGTGTCATCAATTGTTGATCCCAGCATGTTGACTGAACCGCCAACACGATTTTCAATCAGCACCGCTTCCTGGGAACTGTTGATGATTGCCGCAAAAGATGGGTCCAGATTGTTGCTCGTGCCCGTGTATCCGATTGCTCCGGCTCCGCCGCTGACATGAAACGCTGGACCTGTGGCACTGTCGATGATTGTGTCAATAATTGAGGTGCTACTGCCGGCAAGAGTGTTCTGGATAAAGATACCGGAACCACCCGCATTGGAAATCAGTGTGTCACGAACAGTTGTTCCTGATGATCCATTAATTGTTATGCCGTTTCCGGTGGGGCCATCCAGGACGAAGCCGCCAAAGCTGCTGTTATTACCCATGGTTACAGCGTTGCCGACAGTCGACGACAACGTGGGGCGAAGCAGCAATGGATTGCTGGTGTCCTGTCCGAACGTCGCCAGGTTGGATGCGAAAGTAGGTGAGTCCGGCAATGTCAGGTCACCGATGCCTTGCAGAGAAACGGTGTTCACAACCTGTCGAATACCTGTTGGGTATTGAATAAGTCCTTCACCAAACAGGCTCTGCCCGTCAGCCAGATTGACAATGTTTTGCGGTGGAGCGTTGAATGTGCTTCCGGCGTGAACAAACACGACGTCTGAATCCGGGAACGTCAGCCCGCTGGTTAGCTGGTTGAATGGGTCGTCAGCGGTTCCTGTACCGCCAGCTCCCGCGCCGCTGTTAACATGCACGACAGTAAGTGGAGTTCCGTCGGCGTTGTTCGCGATTTGTCCGCCAACGATAACATCTGCTGTATTGGCAACGATGTTCAGGTTACGTCGCACGGGTTCGGCCAGCCTTTGCATGGCTGATCGTTTTGTGTGTTCCTGACTTGCAAAGCTGCCTGTATGAAGCACGGCACTAAACGAAACATTTGTGTGAAAGACGTCGTCGTTGGTCAGTTTCAGGCCAAGTTCAAGCCATTTCCCAATGTCGGCCTGCAGGCGAGTACTGAAGCCGGTAAATCCATCCTGGCCGGTACCCTGATAGTAGTAGCCACCTCCAAATGCACGCAGGTCGATCTTCTCTGACATCTCGCCCGGCATTAGAAAGCCTGCTTCAGCATCAAAGCCTTCCAGAGCTTCAGCAAATGTGTCAATTCGATTGAACTGAACATTGTTGCCAACAAAGATCGCGCTATTCGGATCGACTCGAGATCCGGTTTTTGCTGACGTGTCGCCAAACGGGCGATAGATGTTTCCGCGAGCTTCCCAGCGGTGAGTCAGGATTTCTGCTCCGACGCTCCACTGCTTAAAGTGAGCTCCTGTGATTTGATCGCGATCGTAATAGCCATAGCCACCGATGACGGCGTCCCAGGCGGGAATGAATTGTCGATAGCCGCCACCGAAGCTCCACGCAAGACCGCCCTGGTTGGCGTAGGTCAATCGTGAGTCGCCGAACAGCAGGCCGTTGCCGATGTTGACGTAGGGAGACAGGCCAAACATGGAGGCTGATTCATTCAGGCCAACTGTGCCACCGGCCACGTGACCGCCTCGCACAGAAAACCCCAGGCCCTGACGGTTGGAATCGACCACAACGCCGCTGGCCGCACCCGACGGAGCTGTGCCCACGGGCGAGCGTCCGTATGTGTAGTCGTCCTGAGCATTTGCCCAGCCCGCTGTCAGGGTCAGAGCCGTCAGCCAGGCACCTGCGTGTCTCATTGATGTTCGCAGAATTCTGCGCAAACGCGAGGCGACGGTTTCCGTCACTGCAGTTTCAGAAGAGATTGCAGCGAGAGAAAGATTGTGTCGTTGATCACGAACGTTCGTCATGACGTTCCTCAAATCAGATATGAGAGAGTGTGTGTGGCACACACAACCGCTGATTCCTGGCTTCGTGCGTTGGAATCAGAAGTCTTTATAGACGGGAAAGTAGAGGAGTGAGCCGGTTCAGCTTTCTGCAAGGCAGTGCTTTGACAGCTGTTGAGGTTGAGAGCCGGTTGCACACCTTCCGCTGGAAAACGAAAGGTGCGCGTTTTGAGAGATTCCCGCGTTTGTAACTATGACGGCGATGGGCGGCAACACGGCTTTGCACCCTGATCTGTCCAAAAACTGCGGAGACCTGCGGCAAGTCGCAGTCAATCAGCGAAAACGAGATGGAGACGGCTTCGTGGCGGCAGATTGTGCCAGATCTGGGTCTGGCAGTGAAAACTACGGGGTTGCCAGATGGTGTACTCTTGTTCAGTTTCCGTCGGCGAATCTGCGGAAAACGAAGTACAGTCCACCCGCCAGGTGAACGGCCACTGTCAGCATCAGGATGCTACGAAAAACGGGTTTGATGGTTTTGTGCCGAAACAGTTGCTGTCCCAGCACAGATCCCGGCCAGCCACCGAGCGCACCCAGAATATGCAATGTTTTTTCGGGTATTCGCAAAGAATCACGCCCGGCCTTCCATTTGTCCCAGCCAAATGCGGCGAATGAAATGGGACTGAAAATGATGACGGCACACCAATATAGCTGAGCCCACAGCCCCGGTTTGAACGTACTTCCAGACAGGCTCCAGATCAGCAGCCCGATTGACGAAACCAGCCAGAACGTTGCCAGCAGCATCCATGGCTTCTTCAGGTTGGGTAGTTTCATTGCCGCTGGCCCCAGAAAAACTTGGTTTTTTCAACGAAACAGTGATTTCTGCGATCTGCTTCGACCCCTTGAACTTCATTTATTGTTTCTACAATCAGGTCCATATATTTGCCACTCCCCGACGAATTTCCTTAATACAGAGGGCTTTGGCTGAAATTCGCCTGGCCGCATGGAATTTCAAACCAATCACGATGCCTTGTGAATCGTGCTAACAGAAATCCCCTGTCAACTTTTCGTGACCAGCTCACCTTAAATATTCAACCTTCGGATACCACAAAATGCTGCCTGCCTTTTCCGCTCGATTTGCCTGCTGCCTGACAATCGCAAGTTGTCTTCTGATTCCCACGCCGAACGTGACTGCTCAGGATGACGAAGTGAAGCCACTGTTTGGGCTGGGTACTCGTCCGCTTGGCGTTGTCATGGCAGCCAGTGCGAACCGGCTGAAAGATAAGGCGACTTTTATGTTCGACACCGCAGGAATGCCGGACGCAGTTGACGGTATCATGACGCGTCTGGAAGACAACGTCGATGGTTTGCAGGGCATCGATTGGGACAAGCCCGCTGGCATGATGGTCTACCTGGACAGCGTGTTTCCCCCCGCTCTGGAGTTCGTTGCGTTTCTGCCAATCAGCAGTCTGGAAGAGTTTCAATCAATGATGGAACTCGGAACCGTCATTATGCGGAAGGACGCCAAGATTGAAGGCCGCTACGAATTGATCTCGCCACGACGGAACATACAGATTCGCATCGAAGGCGATTATGCTTTGATTCAAATGCCATTTATGGATCCCGATCCGACGTTCGATCGCGAACTGCCTGATCCAGGTTTGTTGGTGGCCAGCCTTGCAAATCAGTTCGACGTGGCCGTGTCTTTGGATATTGCCTCTGTACCCAAAGCGACACGCGATCTGATTCTGAATGTTGCGACGTCTACGATGTCAACTCAAGTGCAGCAGCGCGACGATGAGCCGGAAAGTCGGTACCAGTTGCGCAAGTCATGGATGCAGGCAGACATTGATGCTTTCAAGCTTATGTTTGATGAATGCCAAAAGGTCTCACTGGGGCTCAACGTTGATTCTGATATGCGCGAAGCCAATATCGATGTGATTCTTGACGTCAAAGACGGCGGACAACTGCTGGAAGAGATTTTTGCCTCCAGTACCAAGCCCAGCTACTTCACGCCAATTCTAAGCGAATCGGCGCCCGTGTCTTTGTCGTGGTCTGCAGTGATGGCCGAGCGTGATCAGGAGCGTTACAAGAATGCTCTTGAAGCACTAAAAGCCGAAGTTGCTCGCGGCATTGAAGAAAACGAACTTGGCGAAGTTCCAACCGAAGGCAGTCCGATCTTTGCAGCCTTATCGGCTCTTCAGGAAACGGTGGGCGAAGGCCATGTGGATATGTTTGGTCAGTTCTATAACGATTCGGACGGCAAGCTGGCAATTACTGGATCGCTTCGAGTTAGAGAAGGTGAAGCGATCGCTGGCGGTCTTGAGAATATGCTGAATCGTTTGACGGACCTGGATAATATCGGTGAGTTGAAGATTGGCTACAATCAGCACGAAGGTGTTACGTTTCATCGATTGGAATTTAGAAACCCAGACCCGGGCGCCGTGGAGATTTTTGGATCAAAACCAGGCGTGACGATTGGGTGTGGATCTCGATCGATTTGGATTTGCGTCGGTGGTGATGAGTCGTTTGACACTCTGACTGGTGTTATGGACGATCTGGTTGCGGCCTACGAAAACCCAACAGAACGGCAGAATCCAGCAGCCCTGAGATTGATTGTTAAAGTTCACGAATTGATTGCTCTTGGAAAGTCGGCAGGAGCGGCCAATCAAAAGGCCAGGGCTGAAGAAGAACAAGTGGCATTGTCTGCACAGGAGGCTGCCGCCGCAGGTCAGAAACCAGCAGGAACTGAATCACCCGCTGGCGGGCGCGGAGGTCGAGGCGAAGGAAATCAGCGAGTCAACCAATGGCGCGAACGCCGAGACGCTCAAAACAAACTGTTTGTTGAAGCACTCGCCGAAGGTCAGGACACGATTCAGGTGGACGTTCGCCCGACTGACAAAGGCATGAGAGTGCGAGCGAACTTTGAAGAAGGATTCATTCGCGGAGTTGGTCGCATGATTGGTTCACGTTTCGCTGCCGAATAGGCTCAACTTTATCAATTGTTATTAGAAGGGCGGTCCACGCGGGTCGCCCTTTTTCGTTGGTTGGCTCGTCTTGCTCAAGTCGAACTGAATCGTAAGTCGAAACGGAACAGGAAGCAGTGTTGTTCGGCATTGTGGAAACGTCCCCCGGGTGACTAACATCCTCGCATGTTTGGATTTCTTTCTCCACAAAAACATATTCCAGAATATCGCCGCAGCTACGCTCGCGTGTGCCAGTACCAGCGTCAGTTGTTCGGCATCACTTCGCTGCCATTTGTAAGCTTTGAAGCCGCTTTTCTGTATCAGCTGGCTGCCGACTTTGAATTGATTCCAACTTTGCCCGTTGAAGCCCCGGAATGTTGCCGTCTGCGGCGAATTTCAAGAACGGATTCGCGAAACGACGAAACGGTCGGTTCCTTCGCGGCGGCATTTGGAGTCATGCTGGCTGGTATCAAGCTGCAGGACGATGTTGCCGATTCCGGACGTTGGTTCAATAGACTGGCGTGGTGGAAGTATCGACGCCAGGTAAACGAAGCCAATCAGCTTTTGGCAACGTTCGATCCACAGCTGACTCAGCGGGTGACAAGTGTGATTGCCGAACACACTGCTGTGGAGTATTCCGGCTGTTCGTCGATCGAAGAATACTCCACACCGACCGGACGTGGTTTTGCCGCTGTCTTTGCAAGTTTTGCAGCTTGCGTGCAGCGTAATGGCTCTTTGCCTGAGTCGCAGGCGATCATTGACGCGTTTTCAGAAATCGGAGTTCGTGTTGGCAGGGCGATTATCGCCTGGGATTGTGCTGTCGACTTTGACAAAGACCGAATTCGCGGCGAATTCAATCCGTTGCAGTCGCAGGCTGATGTGCGGCGCAGTCTGGGCTATTCTTTGTTACAGCTTTCGCAGGTTGGCTGGTTGCTTCCGGAAGGCAGCACTTCCGGCAGTTTGATCTCCAGCGTTTCTGATCGAGTTCGAACATACATTCATTCGCCGCCCAGGCAACATCCCGTGCGACGCTGGGAAAGATGGGGGCTGATTCGCGAGCGAGGTTTTTCGTATGCTCGCTGCGATGGCTGCGAAGTGTGCTGTGCCGTTGGTGAATGTTGCGAGTGCGCCGGCGGAGCAGGTGAAGCGGCCGTGTGTTGCGCGGGAGCTGGCGATGGGGGAGCTTGCTGTTGTGTAGAGTGCTGCGGTGAATTTGCGTGCTGCGGTGCAAATTCCGGAAGTGTTTCCGACGCTAAAAAGAGAGCTGGTGTTGATTCCGGCAAAGCCGACACTCCCGGCCCCTATGTTCAATATCACGGCAAGCAGGGAATAACGGCCGGTGATCTAAATCCGGCTGGCTATGTGACGTTCGACGGTGAAAAGATTCCCGGAAGAACGGCGTCTGGAGCTTACCTGCCATCCAGGACGGACGTGCGAGTTGTCCGCACAGATCCCTTTGGTGTAACGGTTGTGGTGCTGGACGTTGATGCCACACCGAATTGATTGCCCCGGCAGATGCCTCTTTTCCACGTTTTTTCGTGTTTGATTGAGCGAATGTTCACGTTGGTGTGTGGCTGTTTTGAAGTGCTGCGTGCGGTTTTAGGGGGTGGATTAAGGGCGTGTGTGGTAGTTCTTGCCTGAGGGGTGCAATGCGGGTGTTGTTATGGGTATTCTGTATTGTTCAACGCTGGTTGACTATTGAATAGCCTTGGTTGATTGGAAGACTGTCGCGTACGTTTTAGCGATCTGGTGTTCGTTTCGGTGCGGTCTGCGATCAATCTGCATTTCGAATTCCTGCACTGCCGTTCCGTGGCACCAAACGAGTTGACGACCTGAACAGGCGAACGCGTTTGTGACCGTTGGAGCGGCTCGGAATTTGTGTTCTGGATCCCTTGAAAGTGTTTTGGTTTATGGACTCAACAGCTCTTGTAAAGTGCCCCGACTGCGGGAAAACGTTGAAGGCGAAGCAGGAGACTTTGGATGGCCGTAAAGGCAGATGTCCTGGTTGCCGCCACGCATTTGTGCTTCGATCTGCAGTAATAAGTTCAGGAGCTGCGCCGTCTTCTCGTCAGTCGAAAAGTCCGGCGACAAAACGTGCTGGTGCTTCACCCGGTGCGAAAGCCCGGCCCGGTTCGCCAGGCAAAAGTGCCTCGCGTCGTACTGGCAAAAAAGACGACTATGATGACTACGGCTTCAATGATGATCAGCCTGACTATCAGCCAGCGATGCCGCGTGGTAAGCGAACGGCAAAAGCTTCCAGGGCGGGGGCTCGCCGAAAGCAAGCGAAGTCTGATGGTGGTGGCAAGCCCCTGGTTGTGGTGATGTTGCTGGCCGCGTTTCTGGGGCTGGGAGCCGCAGGAGGTGGATTGTATTGGTGGCTACAAAGCCCTTCCGAAACCGTAGCCGCAGTTGACAGCGCTGATGTTGCTGGTGGCGGTAATGTTGATATGGTTGCTGACACATCGTCGCCTGCTCCAGAGCAGCAGCAAGCACAGTAGTCTTCGGCTCCGGTTCAGCCGCAAGGGCAGCACGACGCTGAGATGCCTGCAGACGGATCTTTGGCGGCCAACATACCTGAGCCGAATGTTCCGGCTGGCTCTGACCGATTCTCGATTCCCCCGCAACCAAAGTTTTCTGGTGGCGAATCGATGGCTGAGGCCGCTGTAAGTAACGCAGCTCGTGATATTCAGAATAAAATTGAAGCATCCATACGAAACAATATGGCGGGTTTCAATTCACCGCAGGATGCTGGCAAGCCGGGACAACCGTATCAAAGCAAAACGGGCGATGGTGTGTTTGCCTACAATGTTCCAGAAGGACGATCCGGCCTTTCTACGTTATCGACGTCTGGAGCCTATGGGAAAATGGATGTTGAGGTTGTCGAGGTCTCAACGAATCAGGGCATTATTTTTCGGGTTACTCAGCTGAAATACCCGACCTCAGCCAAACGAAAGTTAAAGAATGCAGAAAAGGTTTTGCACGAGGCGGCGGAGTCTATTCTTTCGCAGCGGCAGAACTCATCCGTCAAGTCTTCCAGGCTGATAACAGACTTTGCTTGTCCGGGCGTTGAGTATGAGTTTCAGGCCGATTCGATCACCGGCTTTAGTACATGCCCCAATCGCATTGCTATTCGAGTCTATTTGTTGGATGTTTCCATGTACCTGTTCCAGATTGAAGTGCCGAGGGATCTGGATTACAGCCAGGTTGATGGCGTTGTTAAGGATTTTCTGGATTCCATCGCACTCAGTAGTGGAGATCTGCCGCCGTCAACGGCACGTGCATTGGCCGGACGTGAACCCGATGCCGAAGAAGTGCAGGCGATTGCTCATATGGAGAAAATCTATGACGGTCTGATCAAGACTCGCTCACAGAAAGAGGCTCAGTTGTTGCAGGACTTCAAGGACATGCTTGAGAAAAAGGAATCGAAGTCCGCCAGAGCTCAAGTCGTTCCTGATACGAAGCTGCTAAGTTGGCGCGTGCATATTCTGCCGCTGATTGGCGAAGAGACGCTGTACCGCAAGTTTCGCCTGAAGGAGCCATGGGACAGTTCTCACAACAGGAAACTGCTTGACAGCATGCCCCAGGTTTATGAATGTCCGGGAGTCGCTACTCAGGTTGGCATGACCGTTTACCAAAAACCGGATGGCCCAGGAACAGTTTGGGGAAGAGAAAAAGCGGGCACGTTTTCTACGGAAACCGTGACCGACTGGATTTTTCTATTGGAAGTGGACCCCGATCAAGCGATTGAGTGGACTCGTCCGGACGATTTCAGCATTGAGGCAATTACCGTTGGATCGCCACTTGTCGGGATTGGGCACGTGCGGTCCGGTGGGTTTCTTGTCAACGATGGTTACTTTCTGAGTTTTGATGTTGATCTGAAGCTGTTTCGAGATCTGTGTTTGTATGGCACCAGAGTTCGCCTTCCTTAGAGAATTACCTAAAAAGATGTGCATATTGCTCGTAGCGACAACGGAGTGGCTCGGCGATTAGAACGTTTCATCTGCTGCCGCGTGCTACGCTATACAATGAACGGGGCATCCACCTATGCAAAGCGCGTTGACGCTTTCGTCATTCCCGCATTCGCGGGAATGACGGTTGGGGGCGGGTATGTGGCGTTGGGCGAGGCCCTTGTCAGGCCTTCGGATCCGGAGAGAGGGAGAGATTATGATTCGCATGAAAATGTATTCGAAGTCGGTGCTTGTGTTCGTCTGTTTGCTGCAAGCTAAGTTCACTTTTGCGGACGAACCACAAATTTTGGATCTGGTAATCGTGGCCGGGCAGTCCAATGCTGTGGGCTATGATGCAAAACCTTCCGAATTGCCAGCGGATGCTTCGGATAGGGAAGTGTTGTTTTGGTGGAGAACGGGAGATCCGCCTCCGGACGAACACGATTCCAGCAGCAATCATCAATGGACACATCTTCAGGTGCAGTATTTGGGTAACCCGATTAAGCCGCGTCGCGATCGTCAGTATGGAAATTTTGCTCAGGCGGACGGCGGTTTCGGCCCTGAAATCGGCTTTGCGCGAGAGTGGCAGAAGCGCCATCAGCAGAAGCTGGCTATCGTTAAAACAGCATTCAGCGGAACAGGGCTTGGCAAGGACTGGGATCCAAAGTCGGACAGTGAATCCGGCGCGTGTTTTCGAACGATGGTTTCCGAAATTCAGGCCGCTGTTGCTGCGGCTGAGTTGAAGAATCTTAAACTGCGTCCGCGGGCGATCTTGTGGGTGCAGGGCGAAAGTGATGCCAACGAAATCGATGCACCCTTGTACGCGAAGCGTCTTCAGCAGATGCTTGCCGAACTGCGGAAGCAACTGAATGCTCCGGATCTGAAAGCACTCGTTGCCGTGAATACTCGATTTCAGCAGGGCAAAAACAAATTCATGCCAGCCATTGTGCAGGCTCAGAGAGACTGCGCTGCGGCCGGTCCGTTGTGTCGATATGTCGATACTTCGGAAGCCTCAATCGCCAATGCCGCGCACTTTGATACTGCCGGCACTTTGATGGTCGGTCGTTTGTTTGCCGAAAATCTGTTGGCTTTTGACAACGCAGATGCGACTGTTAACCCTGTTTCGCCTTGATTGTCGCGCGAATGACGTTTGTTTCCCCCGCAGGTTATTCCAGCACGCCGGGTTTGTCGGCACTTCCGGACAGAAAATCTTCGAAGGCCCACATGGTCCATTGGAAGAATTGATTGCGTTCTTTGCCATAGTTGAAGAAACCGTGTCCCGCACCGGGGTATTCGATAAATTCACATCGGTTGCCAGCTTCAACCATTCGCTTTTGAAATGCCTGAATCAGTGGTGGAGGAATCAATGGGTCCTGCTCGCCACTAAGAATCAGCGTGGGAGGCAACTGGCTGCGAACATGGTGCGCGGGTGAAAAGCTTTGTGGATCAATGCCAGCAGCCTCACACTTTTTTCGACCTGCCGCCCAGCCATCCACAATATCGATTACCGGATTGAACAGCACGTACCCCTTCGGAGGGTGCTCGATCACAGGATCGTCTGGTAAGTTGATTGTGCTAAGCGCCAGCGATAGGTGGCCTCCTGCGGAACCACCGGATACGACAATTTTGTCTGCGTCGATGTGATGTTTTCGACCGTGTTCGACAATCCATCGGTAAGCCATTCGAGCATCTCGAAGTGTATCGTGCGGTGTGAGTCCTTTAGTTGGCGGACGAAAGTGAATGGAAACGGTGGTGTAGCCTCGACGTTGCAGATAAGCAGCCTGAGCGGCAAGTAATCGTGGATGGCCGCTCCAGCCACCGCCATGGATGAAGAAGACACATGGCCTCAGTTCGTTCTTGACGACATCCAGAGGGGTGAAGATCCAAAGTTGCTGTTCTGGTTCTGATCCGTAGCTAAGTTTTTTTGCAGCCTTAAGCAGGTCATCGCAGATAAAGTCAGATTGTTTTCTGTCATCGGGAAAGTGCAGCAGGTCGTGTTCTGGTTTGCCGTAGGCATCGACAAGCGGCGGTTCATCTCCGTCGGCCACTATGCGTTCGATCACGCTGAGCAGTTTTGTTCTGGCCGCGTTGTCTGCGTCGGTCATCTTCAGGGGGGCGACGGCGATTTCTTCCAACGGCTTGTCCGTCAGGCGATAGAGTCTTCCGTTGCGAAACAGTTTGTAATGATGGTCCACTGCAAAGACACTGCGTCGGAATCGTTCTTTATCCCAGCCTGGCCGAGGATCGTACCAGAAGAAAGCGGCTTCTCGCGGAGTTCCCTGTTGGCCGGAAATTTGCGGGGCAAAGCTGGTGCCATCCGTGGTGACGGCGTGAAGCGGCTTTGCTTGCGACAGTTGCATCAGAGTTGGAACAAAGTCGGAAGCGTCGACAATGTCATCACAAGTACCGGGCGAAATGTGGCCCGGCCAGTGGGCGATCAACGGCACGTGGATTGCCGTTTGAGTTGTCATTGCCTTTCCGCCCGTAATTGAACGGCCGTCTGTTAGTGTGGAAACGACTTTCTGATGGCAACCGTTGTCCGCGTAAAACAACACCAGCGTGTTGTCTCGAAGATTTTTGTCCTGAAGCTTCTGCAATAGGCGGCCGACCGTTGTGTCCATGTACTCGACCATATCCTTGAAAAATCCGACGTCCTGTAGCGGAATGTTCTGCGGATCCCAACCGTCACTGTCTGGTGTGGGTTCAAACGGATGGTGCGGCAATGCCATCGGATAGTAGACGAACGTGGACTGGTCTTTGTGACGGTCAAAGAAGTCAACGATCTTGTCTACCCAGATGTCTTCACCGTATTTTCCGTCGTACGTTTTCAGTTCGCCTGCAGCACCAGACGTGCCTTCCAGCATGGTTGGGTTAGCATAACGCGAACCTTTGTCTTCAGTGTGCAGTGCGTGAAACAAGGCGTATTCATCGAAGCCCGCATCTTTGGGGTGCATGCCCGTGCCGCGACGTTCGGCTGAATTTGGCAGGTCTGGCGGATCGTACGATTGCAGTTGCCACTTGCCGAAGATGCCGGTCGCGTAGCCAGCTGATTTCAGCAGATGGCCGAACGTTTTTTCTTTCGGGTCAAGAATGCCAAAGTACTTCCAGTTGCGATGGTTATACTTGCCGGTCATCAGCTGAATTCGCGTTGGCGAGCAGAGCGGTTGAGCGTACGCGTTTGTGAATCGAATTCCTTCAGCCGCCATTCGATCCAGATTGGGTGTGCGATAGGAGTTTCCGCCATAGCAACCAAGGCCCTCGATCCCGATATCGTCGGCCATTATCAGCAGGATGTTGGGGCCCGTGATGGACTCTGTTTCTGCAGCTTGTGAGAACGTACTGGCCAAAGCGACCAGCAGAGCTGATGAAATATTGAGTCTTCGCATAGCGATGGTTCACACAGTTGAAGTTGGTTGTGCGATTTGCTGTTGGCTTAATCGCGTTGATCAAGCAATACAGTCTATTGTCAGACCGGGTGGCAGGCTATCGAGAACGCGGGCGAGTGAATTGATCTGCTTTCGTTGCTGTGCTGCCTGTTTCAGATGTTGATCGTCAGCGATTTGGCGGCCAGAAAGCTTGCTGTTCGTCACTTGGTTGCCGATCGAAGACGGCTCGTCATAATGTTGGTCACTTCTGAACCAATCTTTTGGAAACTCCAATATGCGAAAACGATTATCTGCCTGCGTTGCTGCGGGTCTTCTTGTTTGTTTTGCAGTCAGCATAGCTCAGGCCGCAGAATCGCAGGTCAAGCGACCCAATATTCTGTTTATCATCGTTGACGATCAGTCGCCGTTTGATCTGAAGGTCTACAACGACAAGTCAGAATTGGAAACACCCAATATTGACCGGCTGGCAGCAGAAGGAATGGTTCTGGATGGAGCCTATCATATGGGCTCATTCAGTGGAGCCGTCTGTACTCCGTCACGTCATATGGTGATGACTGGAAGAACAGTCTGGCATCTTCCAATCGGCCCCGGGCAAAAGACATGCCCGAAGAACATTGAAGATAACGTGATGGCTGCTGTCTTCAACAAGGCTGGCTATGACACGATGCGTACTTGCAAGCAGGGTAATAGCTATTCGGCTGCCAATAAGAAATTCACGGTGGTGAAAGATGCCACAAAACGAGGCGGTACCGAAGAAAGCGGAAGTGCGTGGCACGGTAAGCAGGTGTTGGAATATCTGGATAGTCGCGAAGCGACCAAAGATGAAGATCCGTTTCTGATCTACTTCGGTTTCTCACATCCGCATGATACTCGCGATGGCACTCCTGAACTTCTGGCTAAGTACGGAGCCGTCAATCACACTGACAAAAACAAACTGCCTGCGATTCATCCGAAGCAGCCCGCACTGCCAATCAATTATCTTGCAAAGCACCCGTTTCATCATGGTCATCCGGGCCTGCGCGATGAAGTGTCCGTGAGTGGTGTTTGGGAGAATCGAGACGAGCGGACAATTCGCAACGAGCTTGGTCGAGAGTTTGCGTGCAGCGAAAACATCGATATTCAGGTCGGAAAAGTGCTGGCGAAGCTGGAAGCGATGGGCGAGTTGGAAAACACCTACATCGTCTATACGGCGGATCACGGTATGGCGATTGGGCGTCACGGATTGCAGGGCAAGCAGAACCTTTACCAGCATACCTGGCGAGTTCCGTTTATTGTGAAGGGCCCGGGAATCAAGCCGGGGACTCGCGCCACAGGCAACATTTATCTGCTGGATAGCCTGTCGACGATTTGTGATTTGGCTGGTGTCCAGATTCCGGAAACCAGCGAAGGCGTGAGCTTCAAGCCCGTGCTGATGGGCGAAGAAGAGATCGTCCGAAATACTCTGTTTGGAGTTTATAACGGCGGGACCAAGCCGGGCATGCGATGCGTACGGCAGGGCGACTGGAAGCTGATTAAGTACGATGTTCTGGATGGCAAAGTTCGTGAAACTCAGTTGTTCAATTTGGCAGAAAACCCAAACGAATATTTGAACGAACATGGCAAGGATGACCCAAAGTTGAAGGACCTTGCAGAGGATCCGGCTTACTCAGAAAAGCTGGCAGAAATGGAAGCCTTGCTGCTGTCCGAAATGCGTCGGTTGGATGACCCCTATCGCTTATGGAATCAGCCGGACGATGGGCTGCCACCAGTTAGGGAAGCTGCGAAGCCAAAGAAGAACGCAAAGGCGAAAACAGGAAAGCCAGTTAAATGAAGTCTGGTCTGCCCGAGTCGGCTATGGAGAGGAATAGTCCCGAATCTGATTGATGGATTGCCAGCAATACATGACTTCACGACCGCACATTCCATGGCGTTTGACAGGAGTCGTGATTTGGTATTTGCTCTCTCACAGTCGCGGATCGACGGCATGTGAAATTGCTACACGTCGTCGCTCTGCGACTCACTTGGTGGGAAGTCTGACGGTACCACCCAATGTGTTGCTCGTTCCAGATGGGGTTGTTTTATTCAATTCCAGGAGCACAGGTCGCTGATTGCATTCAGGACGAATTCGTCGGTTGGCAGTTCGCTGTCCCAGAGTTTGTGGGTTGACAGTGGAACGTTGTCCATCCGATAGATCGTGCCAGCAGCGTGGATGCCGTAGACGGCGGTGGTGATGTGTACGTTGGGCTGAAAGTCCGGCATGCAATTCGGGTAGTCAATGACGATTGTTGGAATGTTCTTCAGTTGAGCTTTCGCTTCATCGGAGAAGAACTTTACGGTTTCTGTGCCAATCAGCACTGCTGCGTCGGCGTCGCCACGTTCCAGTAGTTCGTTGGCCGTATATTCGCCGGGGTTGTAGCGAGGGTAGCCTCTAGAAAAATCGACGCCGAAAGGGTAGCCCGTTTGCCAGCACAGGACGCTGTCGGCTCCGGAAACGTCCCCTTGAAGTCTCATACGACGCGCCGTAAATCGCGTGATCGCGTTCAGGTCGGAAACCAGTTTCAGCAGTGCTGCGACATCGATATGTCCCGTGTTCGAACCTGCGTCAGACGTCCACATGCTGGTTTTGGCCAGTCCCAGCCCGAAAAAGACGACTCCATAGTTACACGATCGCATCATCTGCATCAGCTGATGCAGTTCACTGGATGCGTTGACGTTTGATGATCCTTTCAGCAGTAACTGCAGTTTCAATACGGTTTCAAAGTCGGTTCCTGGTTCCAGTGGAATGACCAGATCGGGTTGGCTGCCGTTCTGATCAAGTCGCCAATCATGAACCAGGTCAGCTTCACCGATCATCACGATTTTCCGATCGCTGCGGCCGCCTCGAACATACCGGCCTTCCGGAAACACGGAGTAGCGTTCGGCGTGTCGTGGGTGTGAGCTTCCGGGGTTGCAACCCCAGAAGATAACCGGGTCGGCTCGGTTGCGAATTTCGCCCAACGTGGAAGTGACTTCGCCGACTTCCTGCAACGCCATGATCGAAGGGCCATGACAAAGCGACGCGGTGGTGTCCAATGCTCCGCGAAGTTGTTCGGCAAGTCTAACGGCCGCTCGCTGGCCAGGCGTGGAACTGCGGGACAGGCCGTAGATCAACGGGTAATTCGCAGTATTCAGTATGTTGGCCGCATGATTGATGGCAGCACTTTGTTCGGCCGGTTTTCCGTCAATCGTTGCGGAATGGTAGGAGCCATCGGCGTGGTTTTGAAACCATGATTCGCCCAGCTCGCACTTTGCGGAAAACAGCAACTGGCCTGCGGTGCTTCGTTTCAGCGTAATGTCGTCGCATACGCAGGCGCAGCCGGGGCAGGGGACGTTGTTCCACGTTTGTTCAACAGGTGTGTCCATCGGACGAGTGTTTTCGTGTCGCGTGGCCGTTTTGGCAGAATTTCAGCGTGCTTCGCTGGGGGGGCATTCGTGCAGTCTAGAGTTTAATTCAGGATGATGCGAGCACGTTAGTCGCGTCATCGGCTAGCGAAAACGCAGCGTGTTGGTGTTTGTCGCAGTTGGCAATGCGGAATTTGTCACAATGTCAAAGCTCGCACGGCCGCAAAAGCCAGTGAGGTTTCGGACATGATGTGCCGAGGCAGTTCCAGGCGAGAGCTGCTGCACGGTGGTTTCAGCTCAAAGTCAGTCATTGCATGTTCACAGCAGTCACTGAAAGTCGCAACTTACGCGGCTGCGTTTTGTTGGTGGCCGCGCGGCGAGTTTGTTTCTTTTCTGTGAACAACGTTGGCTTTGCGGTATCTTCGAACGTGTTGCGCTATCTATTTGATACCCACGATATAGCACAGCCAGCTGTCGTTGTTGATGGCTGTTTCTTCGGCCATCCAAACGCCCGTGTCTTCGCCATCGTCGTCTTCCTGTTCCCAATAGACGAGGCTTTTACTGAATCCGGCTTCCGCCAGCATTTCTCGAACTTCCGGCACCGTCCAGAATCTCCAATGGTATTCGAAGGCGCGTTTCATTTTGCTGCCATCGGCAAACCGGAAATGGATGTAGAAGCTGCAGTCTGCCGTGACGGGGTTGAAGTAGGCTTGCTCCCAGTGATAGTCGAACCCCTTCTTTCCCTTTTTGACTTTGCGTTTGTCTGTGATGGTGGTGTTGTAACATTCTTTGCCGCCCATCATGTCCATTAACATGACGCCCTCGTCGTTGAGGTTGTTGTAGGCGACTTTGAAGTAGTCGATGACTTCCTGTCGTTTTTTGAAGATCCAGAATGAGAAATTCTGGGCGGCCAGCAGGTCAACCGTAGGCGTGTTTCCAGCTCGAACATCCTGTTCCAGAACGGTGACTCGCGATGCCTGTTCTTCGTCAAGCTTGGCAAGATTGTGGTCTTTGCCCCACTGCAGAGTGTCGGGGCACAGGTCGATGCCGAAGGCCGTTCGTTCTTCGTCAGATTTGACCCATTCGCAGCAAACGGCAAACGTGCCGCAAAAGTCTTCTCGCAAAGACAACGGTCGTCGACCGTAGGCTTCGTTGTACACCTGATTGAAGATTTCCAGTTCGTGTTCGGGCGACTGGACCGACTTCTGATAGCAAACGAATTTGTCGGCTTTCTCTGCCAGAGTTGCCTTCTTTGCTTTGTTCTTTTTCTTGGCCATGTTCGCTGATTGTCCCACTGAGTGTGTTCCGTAAAGCGGCTTCCCAGATTGCCTAAATTGACGATTCTGGTTTTACCACTCACCAGCAGTGATCTCCAGCGGAGCTTGTGTTTCTGTTTGCATTCCGGCGGTGATTGTGTGTGCGGCAGTCTTCATCATCTTTTGCTTTGTGAATAAACTGATGTTTTTGACGATGTGTCAAGAAATTGATTGAAAGTTGACGAAGTGTCAATAAAGTCATCTTAATGAGCACAATATCACCGAAAAAACAAGAAATTATTGACCGTGAGTCGCGTATTCTGGAATTGGCGCGGCAGATGGTTTTGAGCGGCGGATACCACGGTTTGGGGCTGGATTCGCTGGCAACGGAACTGGGCGTTTCTCGAGGCACGATCTACAACCACTTTAAGTGCAAAGAAGAGATCATTCTGGCACTGCTGGTGGAAACGATGGGTAAGCGGCGAGACATGTTTCAACGAGCAGCATCTTACCGCGAAATTCCTCGAGTTCGCCTGGCGGCAATCGGCGTTGCGGCAGAGCTGTTTGTGAGATTGTATCCGGATCACTTTCGCGTTGAGCAAATCGTGAAATCGGATTCCATATGGGACAAAACCACAGAAGAGCGGCGTGCCCTGGTGAAGGGGTGCCAGATGCAGTGCGTCGGAATTGTGGCCGGGATTGTTCGTGATGGAGTCGCTCAGGGACATGTGACATTGCCGGAAGGGACGTCATGCGAATCGCTGGTGTTCGGGCTGTGGTCAATGACCGAAGGAGCTTATTCCATTATTGCGACCAGTGATGCGGTGGCGGAGCTGGGAATTCATGAGCCGTTTCCGGCTATTCGAACGAACATTCATCGCATGCTGGATGGCTTTGGCTGGTTACCGTTGTCGTCAGAAATGGACTTCGCCGCCGCGATGGAGAAGATCGTTGAAGATGTGTTTGCAAAAGAATTTGCTCGACTAAAACAACCGTGGTAACGGAATTTTCATGTGGCGGAGCGGTTGTTTGATGGAAGTTATCTGGCGAAACAGTGTGTCGCCAAGAACAGGTTTGGTTTGATGAAATCGATTTTGATTCTAATTTCGGCAGTCGCCCTGTTTGGCGTGACCGGTAAGTTGCTGGTGTCACCCAAGGGGCAGGACGGCGCAGCTGATTCGCCCGTTGTGGATGCGTTGCCGGTACAGACGATTGAGCTTAAGCCTGTTAGTTCGATTGTAAAGGAGCGGCAGTTTACCGGGACTTTGGTTGCGGCTCGCCGTTCGCGTCTCGCTTTTGAACGTTCTGCTCGCCTGGTGAAAGTGCTTGTCGATGATGGTGCTGAAGTTACCGAAGGTCAGATTCTGGCGGAAATTGATCGTCGCCAGTTAAAAGCTAAGATTGCAGATCTTCAGGCTCGAATACGTCAACAGGGGGCCATCCTGAAGGAGCTTGTTGCGGGCCCGCGTGCGGAAACCATTGCCACGGCGCGAGCCAACCTGGCAGCATCAACGGCGGACCTGGAACTTAGCAAAGCGACTTTGAATCGCGTGCAGGATTTGCAACGTCGTGGAGCCACAAGTGCTCAGAATCTGGACGAAGTGCGCTTGGCGTGGCACGCTGCCGTCGCGACTCGCGATTCCGTCGCGATGCAGCTTGAAGAACTTGAAGCGGGGACTCGGAAGGAACAGATTGATGCTCAAAAGGCGGTCGTTTCCGGTCTGGAAGCTCAATTGGGACAGCTTCAGATTGACGACGCGGACAGCGAGTTGAAAGCACCGTTTGCCGGGACGATTGTTCAGCGGTCGGCGGACGAAGGCGATATGCTGAGTGCTCAGCAACCAGTGTTTACGTTGCTGGAAAGTAACCACATGGAAGCCCGCATCGGCGTGCCTTCGTCGTTGGCGGGAAGCCTGGATCGCGATGGTTACTACATTCTTTCAGCAAATGGCGAGGAGGTGACGGGGCGAATCCGCAGCGTGTTGTCGGAGGTGAATCCGGCCACTCGAACGCAACTGGTGATCCTGGAAATCGATTCCGGTCAGGCTTCGCAGTTGCAGTCGGGGCAACTTGCAGACGGTCAATTGGTGCGAATGAAGTTTGATGAAGTATTGCAGATTCAAGGCTATCGCGTGCCGGTGTCTGCGTTGGCGTCTGGTGCTCGAGGGCTTTGGACTGTTTATGTTGTTGAAGCGGCTGGCCCCGATTCGGATCACAAGGTTGTGACGTCTCGCGCGGTCGAAGTTTTGCATACCGATGGCAGTGGTGCGATTATTCGCGGAGCAGTGTATTCGGGAGAACACCTGGTGTCTGACGGTGTGCATCGTGTTGTGCCAGGGCAGGTGGTGATTGATGCGGGGACCGCAGATGTTGAGGCCATGAATGTGGGGGACGCAGACTTAACAGACGAGAATGCGGATGAAAGCCCTGATGTTGACACGCCCGACAGTTTTACCGCAGAGAAGGGGTGATTTGTGTCAACCTTGTTTCTGCGAAATCCACGGCTTACGTTGTTGACGATTGGGCTGATCGTCGTTGCCGGTCTGTCCAGCTATATCATTCTACCTCGCATGGAAGACCCCCTGTTAACGGAGCGAGCTGCCTTTATTCTGACCGCTTTGCCAGGAGCCGATGCGGAACAGGTAGAATCGCTGGTGACTGAGCCGATTGAAGACGAGCTGCGTGAGATTGCAGAGATTAAAGAGCTGCGCAGCAGTTCTCGGTCGTCTCTGTCGACGATCACAGTGGAACTGCACGACGACGTTTATGCAGACGCCGCCCCCAACGTCTGGTCGCGCATCCGCGATAAGATTGCGGACGCCGAGTCTTCTCTTCCGCAAGATGCTTCAAAGCCACGTTTCGAGCGTATCGAAGTGACGGCTTATACGCGGTTGATTGGCCTGGTTTGGGATGGCCCGACAAGTCCCGCAGATTCGGAAGTTTCGTCGGCTCAAAGCATGCAGCCGATTTTGCGACGACAGGCGGAAGTACTTCGTGAGCTGTTGTTGGCTGTTCCGGGCACGAAGGATGTCGATATTTTTGGTGATCCAGACGAAGAGATTCTGGTTGAAATTCTACCGGACAGGCTGGCTGCTTTGGGGTTGTCGACGTTGGATGTCAGCCGCCTGATTCAGGCCAGTGATGCTCGGTTTTCTGCTGGACAATTGCGTGGCACCGAGAACGATTTGTTGATTGAGGTGTCTGGTGAGCTGGATTCCCTGGAGCGGGTGGCTTCGATTCCGATCCAGACATCATCAGATGGCCAGGTTGTTTCTTTGGGAGACATCGCCACTGTCACTCGTGGCATTGCCGAACCGCCGTCTGAGCTGGCGATTGTCGATGGCAAGCCTGGAATCGTGCTGGCTTGTTTAATTCGACCGAACCAGCGAATTGACTGGTGGAATGTTCAGTCTGAAAAGGTGACGGAAGATTTCTCCGCTAAGTTGTCGCGGGGGATTCGGTTGATTGAGGTGTTTAGTCAGGACGGTTACGTTTCTGAGCGACTGATTAGTTTGCTGAACAATCTGTTGATCGGTGCTGGCAGCGTGATGCTGGTCATTTTGTGGATGATGGGCTGGCGAAGCGCGCTGATTGTGGGGGCTGCTTTGCCGCTGTCTGCATTTATGGTGTTTACTGGAATGCGGATGATGGAAATTCCGATCCATCAAATGTCAGTGACCGGTTTGATTATTGCGCTGGGTTTGTTGATCGACAACGCGATTGTGGTTGTTGATGAAGTGAATCAGAAAATGCGAGCGGGAGCTACGGCTTTGGAGGCCGTTGGGAAGACGGTTCGTCTGCTGGCTGTGCCGCTGTTTGGGTCGACGTTTACGACGGCATTAGCCTTCGCTCCCATTGCCGTGATGCCTGGTCCGGCGGGCGAGTTTGTGGGATCAATCGCTGTCAACGTGATTGTGGCGATTTTTAGTTCGTTGCTGATTGCTTTAACGATTGTGCCAGCATTGACCGGGTTTCTTGGTGGCGTTTCGACTTCGGCCGGCTCGGCCGTTGGTGTTTCGCACAGTGGCTCGGTTGCCGTTGAGCCTCAGCGGATTTGGTATCGCGACGGGTGGGGTAATGAATGGCTGTTGAAATGGTATCGCGGGTTGTTGAAAACAATCACGGCTAAGCCGTGGATTGGAATTCTGCTGGGCATTGCTTTGCCAGTGGCCGGTTTTGTTCAGGCAAGATTATTGCCGGAGCAGTTTTTTCCACCAGCTGATCGCGATCAGATTGCCGTGGAAGTTCAGCTGTCGCCTCAGTCTTCACTGAAGGAAACGTTGCTGCAGACGGGGCGAATTCGCGAAGAGTTACTGCAGGTTGATGGTGTCACCGATGTTACGTGGTGGCTGGGCCGCAGTGCTCCTCCGTTTTATTACAATCAAATTGCGTCGCGTCGTGGGATGTCGCAGTATGCTCAGGCTTTGGTAAAGCTTGATTCCGGCGAAGACCTGCCGGAACGGATAAACTCGATGCAGCGGCAGCTTGACTTGCGTTTTCCGGGGGGGCGCCTGCTGGTGCGGCAACTGGAGCAGGGGCCACCCTTTGAGGCTCCCATTGAGGTTCAGGTGTTTGGGCCGGATCTGGAACAGCTGCGTTTGATTTCCGACAAAATCAATGGCGTGCTGGCGTCGATTCCTGAGGTGACTCATGTGCGTGCTGAAATGTCGGAACCGCAGCCACGGTTGCGGCTGACGCTGGATGAAGAAGAAACGCGTCTGGCCGGGATGACTCATCAATCCGTTGCCGCTCAAATGTTTGGGGCTGTCGAAGGTGCTGTTGGCGGCATGATTATGGAAGGCACGGAAGAGCTTCCTGTGCGAGTTCGAGTGGCTGGGACTCGACGGGAAACGGTGGATCAGATTGAATCTTTAAACGTGCTTTCGGATGCCGCCTCGGCTTCGATATTGCCGGGCGATCGAGGATATTCGGGCATTCCGTTATCTGCGTTGGGGGCGGTGGAGTTGATGCCGGAACAGGCGACGATTATCCGTGAGAACCGTCGTCGAATGACAGAGGTTCAGGCCTTTTTGAAGGCGGGAGTGTTGCCGTCGCCCGTGCAGGCGGAGTTCCAGCAACGCTTTGCTGATTCAGGAATCGTTTTGCCACCAGGTTACGTATTGAAGTTTGGCGGCGAGTCGGCTCAGCGCAACGACGCCGTCGGAAACCTGATGGCCAGTGTTGGCGTTTTGGCCATGATGATGGTGGCTGCGTTGGTGCTGTCGTTCCGATCGTTTCGGCTGGCGGCCATGATTGGGCTTGTTGCGTTTTTGTCAGTCGGCCTTGGGCTGGGAGCTTTGTGGGCGTTTGGGTACCCCTTTGGCTTTATGGCCATTATTGGCACGATGGGTTTGGTGGGGGTGGCGATTAACGATTCCATTGTTGTGCTGGCGGCGATTCAGGAAGATGAAGCGGCCGCCAATGGTGACGCAAACGCCATTTGTGAGGTTGTTGTAAGAGCCAGCCGTCATGTGATTGCCACATCATTGACAACCATCGCTGGTTTTCTGCCGTTGATTCTGGCTGGTGGCGGGTTCTGGCCGCCCATGGCGGTCACAATTGCGGGCGGCGTCGGCGGTGCGACCGTTCTGGCCCTTATTCTTGTTCCAGCTTGCTATTTGATCGTCATGAAACGCAGCTTTCATTGTCCGGTGCCGCTAATGTTGCCAACGTCGCCGTTGCAGACTGCCGAATAGATCAAGGTGGGCGGCAGGTCGTTGAGTTGTTCGGTGAGGGCGTTCGGCTGTAAACCGGGTCGTGAGGCCAACTTTGGCGATTTGTCGCTGCCGTGCCAGCCCTGCAAATCGGTGCTCTGGCGCTTTCAATCGCCGCAGGGGGATGCCAGAATATGGGCACTCGGGGTAGGTCACCGGATCGGTCGCATTCTTTAACGTTTATCAAGAATGTGCGGTCGGAAGGTTAGCCTGATCCTGAATGCCGATGTGTGCTCACCAATCGGGCAGGCGTTTGAATAAGAAAAAGTTCGGTCTGAAACTGGAAGTTATGCGGCCACGAAAAATAGTCGAAGTGACTCGTTTAAATAGCGAGAGGTAACATTGTCTGATTCAGGAATTTTAGCGCAGATCACTTGTCCACACTGCTGGAATCGGTTTCCTCCGGAGGAAACTTTGTGGGCTTCTGCACATCCTCGTTTGTACGGGGACGCCAGACTGGGCCCGGACGTGCAGCGCCGGTTTCTTCCAACTCGGTTTGACGCGGGCGGCAACGCCATCGATAGCCAGGGATCGTTTTGCAGCGAAGTTTGCTGTCCGAAATGTCACCTTGGTATTCCGCGCACGATGTTTGAATTGCGGAGCATCTTTTATTCGATTCTGGGTTCGCCTGGTTCCGGAAAGTCGCACATGTTGGCGACCACAACCTGGCAAATGCGTCAGGCGTTGGGTTCACGATTTAAGCTCAGCATTTCTGACGCAGATCCGGATTCCAATCGCCAGCTGAATGAATCGGAAGAGCGACTGTTTTTCAACGAACACCCGGACAAACTGGCCACGATTCCGAAAACAGAAACGGAAGGCGATCTGTACCAGCCGGTGCAGTTTGGTGATGAAACAATTTGGTATCCACGTCCCTTTGTGTTTGTCGTTCAGCCGTTGGCCGATCATCCTCGCATTGCGGAGCGAGACGAAATTTCGCGGGCCATTTGTTTGTACGACAACGCGGGAGAACACTTTCTGCCAGGCGGCGAATCTTCCATCAGCCCGGCAACTCAGCATCTGAACATTTCGCGCGGGTTGTTGTTCCTGTTCGACCCAACTCAACATGCACGATTTCGCGAAGCCTGCAAAGCGAACACCAATGATCCACAGATTCTGGGGACCGGTCGCAGCCATCGTCAGGACCAGATCCTGCACGAAGCAGCCAACCGTATTCGCACGCATTCAGGATTGGCTCAGCAGCAAAAGTACGACAAGCCTTTGATCATCGTTATCACGAAGTTGGATTCGTGGGGGCCAACACTATGGCCGGAATGGGACACCGTTGACGATCCCATCAGAGATGCTCGACAGGGTGTGGCTGGTTTGGATTTGAGTCTGATTGAAAGTGTTTCGGCTCAGATGCGCGTCATCATGTCAAAGCTGGCGCCGGAATTTGTGAACGCGGCCGAAGGCTTTGCGAACAACGTGACGTACATTCCGGTTTCGTCATTGGGGCGTTCGCCGGAAGTGGATGAGGAATCGGGCATGTTGGGAATTCGCCCCAACGAAGTGAAGCCGGTTTGGGCAGAAGTTCCTTTGTTGTATCTGTTAAACCAAACCAGCACCGGGTTGATTCCAGCCGTTCGACGTTCGGGCGGCTGATTGTTGCAGGACGCTGGCTTTTTGATTGCATTGCCCCGATTGCAGGTTGATCGTGAGTTTCGAACTTGTCTACACCTCAGCACGCCGTGGACTGCGTCCCGGAGCGAGCGGATTCTGCACCGTCGCTGCGACGGACGGGATTCCTCGCGCGCTGCAGGACAAGCTGGAATCATTAAGCGGGTATTCTTACACAGAATCTCTGGCTGGCAGCGTGCCCCCCGTGAACCATTCGCACATGACGGTCCGTATTCAGCGAACCGTGTATCATGTGCTTTCCAGAATTGGTCACGTCAAGGCAGAACATACCAATCGCACCAACAAGATTGCTCACCATCTGGCGCTGACATCCGACGAAATCGAATCGTTCGATGATGGTCCGACGGCGATGTTTACAGATCAATCGTTTTGGTTTTCGCAGTGGGATTCCGATCCTCAAACCTTACCTCCGGATCGACTTCCGGATTCGTATTCAGAACCGGTCAACGGGTTTAGTGCGTGGGAAGAAGTGTTTGGAGACGCAGGCTGGGCGGGAATGCTGGGGCACGCCATTGCGTCTGATTTTCGATCTGTTTCGGTGATCGTTCCCAATGGTGATCAGACCATGGCACTGCTGAACGAAGCGCTTCAGCTGGTGAAGGCAGCTGATCAATGGAAGGTCTGCTTCAGCACGTTTTATACACGTCAAACCAGCAGTGCTCATTGTCATTGGCGGTTTGTGATGGATGGCACCAGTGAAGCCAGGCATTTGCGAGCTCGCACGCAGGGCATTCTGGTTGATCCGCTTGGTTCGAAAACTGAACTTCCGGACGACAATCCTTTTGTTCAGGCCGCCAGAGAAGGCCGTCCGGATCAGGCTCACGCCATGGCGGCTGCCAAGATACGGCGTTCTGGCGGCGGAGCGTTAAGTCAGCCAAATGGTGACGATGACGAAGAGCGTCCGGAACGACCCAGTGTGCGGCGGCGTAGAGAAGCAAGGCTGCAAAAGAAAGCCGTGCAAACTCGGTCGCCGTTTGATATTCCGGAAGAAGAATATGCTCACGTAACTCTGGAACAGGCGGATGCAGGTGGCTCAGAAACGAAGCGGAAGTCTTCGAAAAGAAAAAACAAAGCCGGGTTGATCCTGGTTTCTGTGTTGCTATTGGCAGTCATTGCGATTCTGGTAGTCCTTGGGATTAAACAACTTACATAAGATGCTGGACAGGCCTGTCTGTGACAGGTTGTTGATAGCAGGGTAATTCGATATGGCTGAAATTGCTGAAATTCACGAACTGCTTGAAAGTGTTCGAGTAACACTGGCGAGTTCGATGAACCCAAACCGCGAACAGCTGGAACGATTGCATTCTGAGCTGGACGCCGAAATTCGCAGCGCTAACAAACGTTTGCGAGAATGCGATGCTCTGTTGTCTGAAGGGCACCGCAGCGAAGCAATTCAACTGGCAGAACAGGAACCGAACCTGCTGGAAGTTGTGTCGATTCTGGACTTCCACGAACTTGCCGAATGGAACGACTTCGTCGCAGAACTGGGCCTGACAGTTACTCCCGAACTGCAAATTGATATCGCCACAGACATTAATGGAGCGTATTCCGAAGACGAGCCGTTGGAACGTCTGATGAAAAAGTTTCGCGTGTTGTCGCTGGCACGAGCACCCTTAAGAAGCCGCATTGATTTGTTGCGTCAGATTGCCAAGCGTGATGTGGGAACCGCCTATTGGAAGGACGACTTGAAGTCGTACGAAGAAACTCGGATTCGACAGATTTCTGACGAAAGTCGAGAAGCGATCAGCAGCCGCAATTATGCAGAAGTTCGCCGTCTTGCCGATGAACTACACAAAAAGCCGTGGTCGGTTAAGCCCGACCGACGCGTGATCGAACGCATCGATCAGACGATGGTTGAAGTGAAAAAGCTGGAAGCCATCCGCATGCTGAATCGAGTCACTGTGGAATGGCAGGCGGCGATGGACAGCGGCGATCCGGAACTCACGAAGTCGCTGGGCGAAAAATGGGAACTTGTCGCTCAAAAGTGCGATCGCGATTCTCAGCCCTATATGGATGCGAAAGAAAAAACGCAGCCGATGTTGCGCTGGATTCGAGAACTCGGGCAGGAAGAAGAAGCGGCTCGCGTGTATGCGGGCGAAGTCAAGAAGCTGACAAAGGTTCTGCGTTCGGATAACGTGACGATCGACGACATCTATCGCCACTATGACGCCGTCGCGGCGTTTGAAGAGTTTGATATTCCGGACGCCGTGCAGCTACGCTTCGAAGCCAGAATTGCGGAGATCGAAAAGCAGCAGAAAATGAAAAAGATGGCGACGATGGCCGGTGTTGGCGTCGCCGTTATTATTCTGCTGGCGATTGCGGCGAAGGTAATCTTTTAAGCAGTGTGAGATGTTGTCGCGAGAAACAATCAGAATGAAGTGAGGGGCTTGTGGCAACTGCTTATTACATTAGAAGTCGTGGCAAGCGATTAGGCCCGTTGACCATCGAGAAACTGCATTCGATGGCAAAACGTGGGCGGTTTGGTCGCCACTTTGAAGTTTCAACCGACGGCAAACGCTGGTCTTCTGCTGATGATTATCCGGAACTGTTTCCATCTGGCGGCGGTGGTGGCGGCAACGACGATTTTGATGACGTTGCAGACGACGAATACGATCCTGACGCATTGGACCTTGACGCACCTTTGGTTGATGACGCATCCGCCAGACGACGGCCACGGTCTCGCGCAGGTGGGGCACGTTCGTCAGGTGCCGCTGGTGGAGTTCGCCGGCGACCTTCCAGTGCACCGGATGGTGATGAAGCACCCAGCGTGCGGCGTCGTCGGCCAGGGGAACGCGACGGCGGCGGAGGCGGCGATCGAGAAGCCAGAGGTGGCAGAACAGAGCGTTCGCGTGCTGACGAATCGGGTCGTGTCAGCCGTCGGCCTTTTCGTGAACCAGATGTGCCACCCGCTAAGTCTGGCCCAGCGCCAAAGAAGAAGCCGGCGAAAAAACAGCGGTCGGTATTTGAAGAAGCGTCTGATACGGCTCCTAAGAAAAAGAAGAAGCGGAAGGGGTTGCTGGGGTTTCTGTTCGGAGGCAGCAGCAGCGAGGTCGAAGATCAGCCGCATTTGCGCAAGCTGATTCACATTCATAACACGTTGCGAAATCTGGGCTTTTCGCTCGATAAACTGATTCTGGTGGGTTCCGGAGGCGAACGGATTTCCGTTGGCGAACATGCCGACAGCGGCGACGGTCCTCATATGCTGGGACTGCTGACACTGGTTGGTTTTCAGTCACGCACAACAGACATGCACTTTGAACCAGCTGAAGATCACATCGATGTGCGAATGCGAATTGATGGAACTCTTGTTCATCTGGTAAAGATTCCCAAGGACGCGGCGAAACGGCTTTACGGCATTGTTAAGGTGTTGTGCGAAACCAAAATGGGAGCCACTCAGGAAGTTCTGGAAGGCAACTATTCCACCGTTGCACCGAATCGGCGTTCGGATTATCGAGTCAGTTTTACACCGTCTGTGCACGGGCAAAAGCTGGCCATTCGCGTTTTGGATGCGGAAAGCGCGCCTCAGACATTGCGGCAATTGGGTGCCCCCACAAAGTTCGTCAAAATTATCGACAGCGTCATGCAGCAGAATGCCGGCATGGTCTTGATGTGCGGTCCGACGGGTTCAGGGAAAACGACGACGCTGTATTCCATGCTGCGAAGTATCGACTTTAAGTCTCGCAACGTGATGACGTTGGAAGATCCGGTGGAATATCAGATCGACGGCATCACTCAGATGAACATCGATGCGGAACATGGTCGAGGCTTTGCGGAAATGCTGCCGGCATTGTTGCGGCAGGACCCGGACGTATTGCTGATTGGAGAAATTCGAGACGGGATTTCTGCAAAGATTGCGATGCAGGCCACGATGACGGGGCACCTTGTGCTGTCCACCGTGCACGCTCCGGATACGTTGGCCACGTTGCACCGACTGCTGGACCTGAATGCTGACCCCAACATGGTGGCGTCGGCATTGAATTTGATTATGTCGCAGCGACTGCTAAGAACACTGTGTACAGAATGTCGCCAACGCAGACGCCCGGATGCCGACGACAAGCGACGACTTGGCGGAGCCATCCGCGATGCCATTTACGAACCCGGCGGCTGCAAGAAATGTCTGGGCACCGGCTATTCCGGCCGTCGAGCAATTTTTGAACTGCTGGACGTAAAAAAACAAGTCGGCGACGCCATCCACGGCGGCCCCACAATTGTTGACCTACGAAAAGCCGTTCACGGCAAAGACTTCCAAACCCTCCGCCAAAACGGCTACACGCTTGTCGCCCAGGGAGCCACCACCTTCGACGAAGTCGACCGCGTGATTGGTGTGGAATAACGGTGAAGTCGATCGCAGCATAACCGTGAACAGCATGTTCCAACGGAAACAAAAGCAGAATTCCAATTCAACGTGATTGCATTATCAGCGCGCAAGTTGCGAGAGCAAAATAGGGCCGGTTCCTACCGGCCGTTCTGGAGGGCTTGACGAAGTTGGCCGGTAGGAACCGGCCCTACGGTTTGCCTGATGGGGCAACTTCGCATCAGTATTTGTTAGCTGTTTTAAAGCTATGGGGCCAGGGGTGTAATCGTTCCGCCGGAGTTCAGTTGCAGGTGAAATTTGTTGGGGCCTTGATCGAAAATTATGGGCCCAACGGCTCGGTCGAATTTGTACAGCAGGACGGTTTCTTCGGTGGCGTCCAGTTGTCTTGATGGTGTGAAATCTTCGCTGTAGACAGCGCCCGTGGTGATTCGGAATTCGTCCAACTGACCCTTAAAGAAGGAAGTCGGTTTTCCATCTCCGTCTGGATCAGCTCCGACAAACAATGGTAGCTTGTTTGTTGCTCGTTTTGCGTTTGGCGGTGCTGACTTTCGTTCTGCCAGTTTGCCATCAACGAACAGCGCCACGGAATCATCATCGTAGACCAACGCCACATGATGCCATTGCTGAAGTGACAAAGCTTTCGAGCTGCGAGCGACGACGTAATCACCATTCAGATAAACACTTGCTGATGGGACGCCGCGGGCAGCGAAGATGCTGTATTCGCTGCTTTGTGACTTCGCGAAGACAGCCGTTCGATCAGAAAATCCGGTCGCATTCAACCAACCTTCGACCGTGAAAGCTCCTTGTGGCAACTGAACCTTGTCAGCCGGAATTGCAAACGCGTCATCTCGACCATCCAGTTGCAGTGCCTGGTTAGGCACATTTCCGGTGGGTTGCGAAATCTGCAGATCGAATTCGACGTTCGTTGTTGTGTCGGGAATGGCGTAGCGAGTTGTTCTGGCAAGATAGTCCTGAGACAGCACGAGGTTGATTCCGCGGAACGAATTGTCGAGCTGCCGAGTGCTGTATTCGGCGTTGATTTTGACTTTGCGAGATTCACCGGCATCGAGTCTGCCGTGGATGTGAGACGGAAACAACATCCAGTGGCTGTCGTTGCTGGTGGGCGTTACGGTGAACTCAATCGGCATCGACGTCGGATTGGTGATTTCCGCTTCCAGCACGCTATCTTCCGGCCCGTCGTCGGTAATTTTGATGGGGCTAGCTGATTTGAGTTTCTGTTTAGAAAGTTGCACGACTTCGGCCTGCATGTCGCCCGTGATCTCGCGAACGTTCATGGCTGCTCCAACGGGATACGCGGTCAACGCCACTTGCTTGGGGCGGACGGTGACCAGGTGGTACTGGTGCAGAAAGCCGGCTTTCGGAACGGTGCTGGTAATGTGAGCTCCCACAGACGCCAGCGTAACGTATTCAATGCCATCAGCTGGGTCGTAGCGCATGTGGTGAATATGGCCCGCAAAGACAGCCGTCACGTTGCCTGCTTCGACAAGCAGTGGGTGAACGCGTTCCGTCCAGTCGTTGCCGTAGTTGCCCTGCAACCAGCGTGGGTGATGCAGAAAGATGAACTGATGATCGTTGTCTTTGCCTCGAGCCAATGCTTGCTTCAGAAACGCGAATTGTTCGTCACTGACCTTCTGACATTCGGCCTTCCGAAAATTCTTTTCGCCGGTTTTCGGATCGCCTTCATCAGAATACAGCGCGATGAAGTTGCAGTTTTTGTGCTGGAACGAATACCACAGTGGGCCGAAATGCATTTCATAGTTGGCGTCGTGTTGCTCCCGCGGCATTTGGACATCGTCGGTGGGACGCCAGTAAACATCATGATTACCCGCGACTGGAAACCACGGGCACACCAGGTGCTTCATGATGGCTTTATATTCCTTCATCTGCACCATCCAGGCGGGAGTCTGGTTGTAACCGTTGATAAGATCTCCCACGGTCATCACCATATCTGGTTCGATTAGATTCACGTCACGGACGGCATCTGCCAGCACGTTGACTCCGTCCGCTGGTCCTCCCGTGCGATCTCCAAACACAGCAAACACAAAGGCGTCGTCTTCGTTGGTCAACGGCAACACCACGTCGCTGCTGCGATTGGTAAAAAACCGCTTGTCCGAAGGTGCTTCTGTGGGATGTGGTCCGTGATGCAGAAACTTGTGCCGCGAATGAACCAGGTTTTCACTGTCAGCATCCTGACCACTCGCAAGTTGCTTGCTGGATGAGATCACGAGAAGGGGCATCAATAGAAGACAATATGTGCTGAGACGCATCGATAGTTTTCCGGGGAAGATCATGGGGAAGGCTTCTGCTGGCGGAAGGCGCGGAGGCTGTCCGAAACTCGCAGATCGTCGTACCATAGGTCGGAGGCTATCGGAATTCTGCGTGCAATTCGAATGTGTTTTGAGGACGGTCTCAAAAATTAACGCACCTACCGTTTCGGCGGCGCTGAACTATCGCAACTCAGCATCTGAGCGGTAACTGCGATCGAAGGACTTGTTGTCGTGTGTCATTCAGTTGATGAAGCAGCGAAGTGCGGCTCTGGCCCAGCCCGCTATTTGGGGGGGCTGTTCGGCAGATTTTGTCCATGCGAACGCTGTCGGATTGGCATTGCGGACGTGTAAATGGCTGGACAGGTTTCTGTCCAGCCATTAGTTCGCATGCACGAAGGGTTAGGGTGTGTCGCAAGCGTTGTACTAATTTTTTGCGACGTCGTAACACATCAGGACGTTTTGTTCTCGCAGGTATAGCTTGCCATCGACGATGACTGGGTGAGCCCAGCTTTTGCCTTCCTGGAAAGCGGGCATGAAGTCGCCAGCTGGTTGGTAGCCTTCCGGCGTAACTTTGATGGATGCGATTTCGCCGGATTCATAGCGGAACAGCACATGGTCGCCGGCCACAGTGACGGCGGCTGAGCCCTTGCCGACGCCTCGCAGTTTGCCGCCCCAGACAACTTCGCCGGAATCGATTTTCAGGCACGTAGGCATGCCATTGTTATGGCCGTTGCCGCAGTAAATGTAGTCTCCCACTTTAATCATGCCGCCGTGGTGATTCTGAAGTGTGCCAGCGTCCAGAAAGTACTCTTCCTTTGCGTTCAGTTTTTTGCCGTCCTGAGTGATGTGCAGCAGAGCCGATCCTGTGCCATAGCCTGACGAACAAAAGACATAGTCATCAAACACAATGGGCGTTGGAATATTGGCTGTCTTGTTGGCGACAGAAGCGTATGTCCACAAGGTCTTGCCATTGCTGGCGTCGATACCCACGACGCCTCGACCCGACAGCGTGACATACTGCTTGACGCCGCAGGCATGGCCGATAGCAATTGAAGAATAGCCAGCTCCATCTTTTCCGTTGTCAGACTTGAACGAAGGGCTCTTCCAGATTTCCTTTCCGGTGAATCGATCCAGAGCCACAACAAGCGCGTCGTCGCCGCCGGGAGTACACAGCACGATATCGCCATCGACGGTTGGAGATTCTGAGAAGCCCCAACCGCTCATCATTTTGCCGTTCCATTCCTTGAAGTCTTTTGACCACGTGACTTTGCCATCGGCTTTGTTCAGGCAGGTGATCTGTCCGTTGGATGTGACGACATAAACATGTTCTGCGGTGATAGACGGAGTGCAACGTGCTCCATCGTAGCCGTGTTTGGGAACCGTGTCTGTGACGGCGGTTGTCCAGACTTCTGAACCGTCCGTTGCTTTGCGAGCCATCACGCTTTGTCCAGCGGACGTGTTACCTGTTGTGTAAATGATTCCGTCAACTACGGAGACGCCGGAATATCCCTGCCCAACACCTTCTGTACGCCACAGCAGTTTGGGAGCAGCATCGGTCCAGTCCAGGTCCAGATTTGTTTCTATGGAAATTCCGTCTCGATTTGGGCCGCGCCATTGCGGCCAATCGTCAGCATTGACGGAAACGCTAAGAGGCAGCAGGGCAGAACTTAACAGGATCAGGCGTGTACAGACGTTGCGCATCAATCGAATCTCACAAAGGTTGGCTGTAGAAAATGGTGGGGCGTCCGGCGGTATTTGCCTGCAAGCTGACGCAGAATCGTGAACCGTAGAGTCTGGCTGGAACGGCGGCAAGTGATGAATACAGCGAATTTTGCTGACTTGCCGCCGCAGAGAACGCGAACCTGACCATGTGGGCTAATTCCCACAAGCCAGAACCGTCCACAACAAAAGGTATGTTGCTGTAAACCCAATTGAACACAATTTGCGTTGGTTTCATTTTGAATTGGCGGATCGAATTCAGCGAACGTCTGGAACGCAGCCAATCTGGCTTGTTCTATTTCGCAGTGTGAAGATACTCCGCGTAGTTTTCTGCGGAAGAAGTTGCCTTCAGTCAGGTTTGAGGCGACTTTGGGCAATGTCTCAACGCATAACGGCAGAGACCTGCCACGCGGAAAATGTCCGGCATCACGTTTCTGGCACGTGAAACGCTGGCACGTGATACGCTGGCACGTGATACGGGGCAGGGCGTGCAACCTGGCAATTTTTGTGTTCGCAGTTGTTGAGACCAGTATTCAGGTAAGAATCGTGACAATCAAACGCAACCCAACTCGTCGAGTCGCCATCGGTAGTGTCGCTATTGGTGATAACCAGCCGATCGCCGTTCAGAGCATGACGGCCACCAGAACTCAGGATATCGACGCCACTGTTACTCAAATTCAAAGCCTGATTGATGCCGGGGCGGACATCATTCGAGTTGCCATCGACAGCCAGAAAGACGCCGAAGCGTTAATGGAGATTCGTCGGCAGGTGACCTGCAACCTTTCTGTGGACCTGCAGGAAAACTATCGGCTGGCCGAATTGATCGCTCCTCACGTAGAAAAACTGCGATATAACCCTGGGCATCTGTACCATCACGAACGCGAAAAACCGTGGGAAGACAAGGTCCGGTATATCGCCAGTGTGGCTCGCGACAACGATTGCGCTTTGCGAGTTGGCGTGAACTGCGGATCCGTTGACCCGGACAAGAAGGCCAAATACGAGCACGACGATTCGATTTCGCCGATGCTGGAAAGTGCGTGGGATCATTGCCAGCTGCTGGACGATTTCGACTTTGCGAGATACTGCGTGTCGCTGAAGGATTCCGATCCTCAGAAGGTAATCGAAGTCAACAAGCGCTTTGCGGAAAGGCGTCCGGACGTGCCACTGCATCTGGGAGTCACCGAAGCCGGCATGCCTCCGGAAGGCATCATCAAAACGCGAATCGCCTTTGAGCAGCTGATTAGTCGTGGAATCGGCGACACAATTCGAGTGTCGTTGACCGTCGCCAACAACCGCAAAGGCGAAGAAATTGCGGCCGGTCGGCAGATTCTGGACGACATCGCCAATGGTCGAGTGCGATCGGTGGTCGACTATGGCCTGAAAACTTTGAACATCATCAGCTGCCCCAGTTGTTCACGAGTCGAGAACGAAGCCTTTGTGGAACTGGCCGAACAGGTTCGGGATATGACTGAATACGCGAAAGATCATGCCATCACCATTGCCGTGATGGGGTGTCGAGTAAACGGGCCCGGCGAAACCGACGATGCAGATCTGGGCCTGTGGTGCGGCCCGAATCAAGTGAACCTGAAAAAAGGCCCCGAATCAATCGGGGCGTACTCCTACGACGAAATTCTGCCAAAGTTGAAGGCAGAACTTGACGCCATCATTAAGCAAAAGTCGGAAGCAACCGCATAGAGTCCGGCGTCGCTGCGTGAGTCTATTTTTTGCGCCATTGCATCCCCGTAGCGACAACGTCGCGTCTCGGCGATTCAATCGCCCTACGTCTTCCCACACCCCACGCCACCGGGTCAAGGGCGAAGCCCTTGTTTTAATGCTGCAGTGATTGCTGCGACGGCTTGTTCGGCCAGTTGTTTTGAGCCGTCTGGTGTAAAGTGGACGTCTTTAGGGCGTTGGATTTTGTCCAGTCGGCTGAATGCAAATGTGTACTGGTCGTCGATGGCGATTCCGTTTTCGTCCATGATCTTTTTTGCGATTGTGTTGTAGATTACGGAGTCCCCGACAACTCGGCCTTTCGCTCCTTCGGGAACCGGAGTTGTTGTTCGCCAGATCAGTTTGGCGTCGGTTTTCTTAAGCCGAGCCACAATTTTGCGAAGGTTGGCTTCGTAAGCTTCGGGAGGAACTTGCTGGTGGCTGCCTTCTGCGGTGGGTTCGGCAAGATTCTGGCCTTTCGGGCCGAGGTACTTCAAATCGTGAAGGCCGAAGTTAAAGTGGATGACGTCCCATTTGCCGTCGCCCAACCACGCGTCGATTTTTTGAACGCCATTCGTTGTTGGGCCGCAATTCGTCAAAGGACGGTGGACGTTGGCTTTGCCCTTCAAAAGTTCTCGAACGGGAACCGTGTATCCGATCGAAATGGAATCACCAATTAGCAGGACTCGAGGCAGGCCGGGAACGTCTTTGACCTTTGCCATGGCCGGATTTGGCTTCGGTGCCGGTTTGCCTTTTGCTTTCTTTTCATCAGCAGATACCGCAGTGACGCTGGCGGTCAGCAGGCAGGAAGCCAGAACAAGGGAGGTGAATCGTCGCGGGAAGGCAGGTTTCATGGGCAGGTTCCGTAAAGTTGGTAGCAGGGAAGGGCGGAAATACGTTCAAACGCTACGGACCTGGCTGCAACTTCGCAACCATCCTGAAAATGAATGCTGACCAAATTGCGCGAACCGCCACGGGTGGTGACCGGCGAAATTTGCCGGTGAAGTTGCGAAGTTCGCCAGAGTACTGAGCATCTGCGTGCAAAGCTGGACCTGAAACTGAAGATGTGACGATGTCGATATATGAGGACTATGCCTGTCGAGCCTAATCTATTGGCTCGCCGGAACATTTTCGCAGGGCAGGAGGCCCATAGTGTCAGAAGCCGAAGTTGTCGAAATCATCAGAAACAGTCTCAACGAATTGCTGCGTTGGGTCGGGTTCGGCACGTTGGCTGGCCTTGCTGCAAAAGCGATTATGCCGGGCCGCGATCCTGGCGGTGCCGTGGGCACCATGCTGATGGGCATCGGCGGCAGCGTCATTGGCTGCGGAACCGTGCTGTTCTTCTGGCGAGACGCTCAGATTGACCCCATCAGCGGCAAAGGCTTCGTTGCTGCAACATTGGGGGCCTTCACACTGCTGTTTTTCTACCGATTGCTGGCCGGTTCCTTCTTTGCTGAAGGAAGTGTGCACGACGACAGGCTGGCTCACAAAAGTCGCCGCCGCAGTCGTCGCCGCAAGATTGTCGAAGAAGTTCTTTAGTTAGAGTCATACGCAAAATGACGCGCACGGAGCCGCATGATTCCGTAGCGACAACGGAGCGGCTCGGCGATTTTAGCGTTCCATGTCTTGCAGCCAACCACGCCACTGGGTCAAGGGCGAAGCCCTTGTTGGCGGCTTTAGATTTCGGTGCAGCTTAATTCAGGCAAAGTTGCGGCGGAAGTTTGCGAAACTACTCTGAATATTGGTGCGGTTCCAGCCCGTGAGCTTCTCGAACTTCCGCCAACGCCTGTTGCAGAGACTTGCATACGTCGCGGTGGCGTCTGTCCAGGCGGCTGGAATAAACTCGGGTCGCGATTGCGTCGCCAACTGCCAGCAAGATCAACCAAAGCGCCAGAAGCAGCAGCGTTATCACGTAAAACGTGGCGAATATTGGCGAATCTTCGAACACCTTCAGGTAGCCACACAGTCCAATCAAAGCTCCCAGGGTGATTGTCAGAGCCGACGTTTGCATTCTTCTGGCGTACTGATGGTCAAAAAAGCGGTGATCCGTCTCAGAAAGCGATTCATCTGTCGAATGACTACGATGGCTTTTGATGTGAAACAGCACCAAGGCGATTCCAACTGCGGAGACCATTGACCCGAAACCCAGATATGTTGAAGCTGTTGGCATGGCATCGACCCTAGCAAAGGCACGGTACCTGTTTTCTTGCCGAGTTGACGCCTGGAAATGTTCCGTTGTCGCTCGGGAAAGAGACATGCACCGTACACGCGTTATCAGTAGTGAAGGCTGCAACAAAACTCGTTGCAGTTCGTTCGAAGTCTGGTTCAGAAATTGAAACTAACGCATCTACTGGGGGCAAGCTTTGATTCGGCCAACCTCAAAGTACTCAGGGTTAGAATTCGCTGGAATGGTTTTGGCTTATTCAAGTGTGTTGTTGGGCCCAAGACCAGGCTGCAATTGACGTTCCACCCACTGCTTGTTTCGGTAAAAGCAATTCTTCTGTCGTAAGTTATTAATATGCAATGATTTATGAAGTGTCCATGGTTGTCCTGTGTGTGCGGTGCTGGCACTCAATGTTCATCAGGTGACATTGCGAAGCGTTTTGGTGCAGCAAATACGCGCGATAGTCAATGTGATGTCTCTGGAATTCAAAGTGACGTCAAAGTGAACGTAAGGAGGAGGTTATGTTTCGCGTCACTAAGTAAGCTGTCGGCAATTATTGCTCGTTGTGGAGATTGCAGGAAACTAGCTTCTTTGCATGAATTCTACGAACGTTTTTGCAATTGAAGCGTGTCTTGTTTACGTATTTACAAGAAGAACTTCGTGTCGTCTGGTAAAATTTTTGTGTGTGAATAGTTTTATTTGCGGTATGTTTTTACGGCCCAAGACGGGTTTTGAAGGGTTCGGAAGTGTCTCAGCCAGGACGGTTGGACGGCATCCGGCACGGGCTTTGCCTTAAAGTCTGTGCACGAAGGTTGGCTTGAAGCCAGTCTCATATAAGGAGGTTCGACATGTCCCGTTACCGATCAAAAACACTTAAGCAACTTACCGAGCAGCAGGTTCGGTTTGCTCCTCAGGCTGTGCGGAACAAGCAGATTCTGCAGGCTGAAGAGTTTCTACTTAATATGGATAGTTCTGCGGAATATTCCTACGCTGAGGTCTGTTTTCAGGTAACTGGATACCGTCCGGAGCAGGATTCCGCCGCCACGATTTCCGGTTCTGATCTCGCCCACGATTTGCGGTGCTTTGTTGAGGATCTTTCGGATAGCCTGGGCCAGTCTGTAGGTGACTTCGGCGAGCCGGTTTTAACCGTTCAGGAAGTGAGCCAGCAGTTCAGCGTATCTGCCAAGACTGTTGATCGATGGCGAGATCGAGGCCTGGCAAGTCGGCGGGTGACGATTCAGGGGCGCAAGCGTGTCGTGATTCGGAAATCGACTCTGGATCGCTTTGTGGCCGTCCACCAGCAGGAAATCGATCGCAGTCGCAGTTTTTGTCAGATGTCAGACAGCGAACGCGAACAGATCATTATGGAAGCACGATCCCTGTCGCGGGCTGGTTTGGGGCTGACGGAAGTTAGTCGTCAGCTTGGTCAAAAGCTGAATCGAGCGACCGAAACTGTTCGCTATACACTGCGAGACTACGACAAACTGCACCCGGAAAACGCCATTTTCCCGAAGGCTGGTACTCAGGTTTCTCCAGAACATCAGTCACTGATGTTTGATTTGTACCTGCAAGGTGTGTCGATTCCGGACTTGGCTCGACGCTTCGGCAAAAGCAAGCCGGCTATTCACACATTGTTGGCTGAAATGCGAGTGAAGCGGTTGCGTTCAGCGGAAATTGACTTCATGGACAGCGAGGAATTCCGCATGGAAGACGCTGAGAAGGTGATTTGCGGCGCGGCGCCGGATTACGACGAAAGTAAGGCTGCCATTCGTGTTCCGAGCGGCTTGCCAGCATATTTGTCTGAGTTGTACAAGGTTCCGCTGCTGAACAAGGCGCAGGAACAGTACTACTTCCGCAAGATGAATTTTCTGAAGTGGCAGGCTTCTGAGCTGCAGAATGGGCTCAATAATCGAAAAAATGGTGCTCGAACCGCCAGGAAAATGGAGTCGTTGCTGGAAGAGGCGTCCGCGATTAAGGGAATGCTGACCAGATCAAATCTGCGGCTGGTTGTTTCCATTGCTAAGCGGCACTTGAAGCCGGGGGTCAACTTTTTTGAGCTCGTAAGTGACGGCAATATGTCGCTGATTCGTGCGATCGAAAAGTTCGACTATGCTCGCGGCAATAAGTTTTCCACTTACGCATCCTGGGCGATCATGAAGAATTTTGCTCGATCCGTGCCAGCCGAGCACACTCGTTCTGATCGTTTCAGGACCGGGTTTGACGAAATCTTCTATGATTCCACCGACGGTCGGGGCAACGCATTTGCTGAAGAGATGGTTAATAAGGCCCAGCGTAACGCTCTTATGGAAATTCTGGGCGAATTGAACGGTCGAGAGCGAAAAGTGATCTCTTGCCGGTTCGGTTTGGGGCAGGGTAGTGAGCCGGAAACGTTGGAAGAGGTCGGAAATCGGCTGGGTGTGACCAAAGAGCGCGTTCGACAGATTGAAGTTCGAACGTTGGAAAAGCTCCGCCGCATTGCACAGCGTAAGCAGGTCGATATACCTGGGATTTAGGTCTCAGGCCGGCAACTCACGCATGCCTGTTCAGGTTGTTGGATTTGCGTTCGCAGCGAACCTCGATTTTCTTTCGTTTATATTGCAAAAGCTGAAGCGTCTACGGCGTATCAGCTTTTTGCATTTCCGGCGTTCAGGTGAACCAGACAAAAACCGCTTGTGTCGAAATGTTGCTCAAAGTTGGAGACGTCGATGCCTCATTTGCCACGTGTTTATCTGAGGATTGTGAAGCTCTTGTGCTTCGAGCGAATCTCTGGTGTCGGCGGTTGGCGTTGGTAGTTGTGGAATTGGTGGCAGGCACAGTGGCTGTTGCCGCAGGGGGATTGCGACTGCAATTCCAGGTTCCTGGAACACCAATGGGGTCGCAACTGTTGAGTCGATCGAGTTTGCGGGCGTTGGTCGATTCCGTGTATTCTGAGCCGATTAGGCGGCGATTCACTTCATTTTGTGTGAATCACTGCCGACTACAGAGGCACTGGAAATTCGTCTCGCTCTGGAAACATCTTGAATGTGGAAAGAAATTCCGGATGATCCAGTAGCAAAAATTGTGTGAATTTATCTAAATTGGTACTCCGCAAAAGGTTTAGGGGATCAGCCTTGCCTGGCGAAGTTCCGTTGCTATACTGCCCGGCTCGTTACGGCGATCGGTGTGCGCTAGCGTAGCTCAATTGGTAGAGCTCCGGTTTTGTAAACCGGTGGTTGTGGGTTCGAGTCCCTCCGCTAGCTTTAGTAAACTTTAGAATGGGGAACGTCTGACGGACTTCGGTCTAATGGTTTGCAGAAAAAGTCTAGGGGGTGTTCCAGAGCGGCCAAATGGGCCAGACTGTAAATCTGGTGGCTTACGCCTTCGCAGGTTCGAATCCTGCTGCCCCCACTCTCACAGCTGTTGGTCCAAAGCTGCGTTTGGTTTGTTGTGAGGAAGACTGCGGGCGTAGTTCAATGGTAGAACTCCAGCCTTCCAAGCTGGTCGCGTGGGTTCGATTCCCATCGCCCGCTCTTTTGGGCCGATCGAGTGCTGCTGTAGCTCAGTCGGTAGAGTGCGTCCTTGGTAAGGACGAGGTCATGGGTTCGAATCCCATCAGCAGCTTTGGTTTGTGTGTTGGTGTGGTGCGGTGTCTTGTGTAAGTCGCCGTTGTGTGTTTCTTTTTTGATCGTTTTGTTGGGCTGTGGATTAAGTGTTCCGCAGTTGACATGGAGTTTGGAGATGGCAAAGAGTAATTTTGAGCGAACAAAACCACATGTGAATGTGGGTACGATTGGACACATTGACCACGGAAAGACAACCACAACTGCTGCGATTCTGGCGGTTCAGGCTGCTAAGGGTTTGGGTAAGGCTAAGAGCTACGCGGATATCGCCAAGGGTGGTACGGTTCGCGATGCTACTAAGACTGTGACCATTGCTGCGAGTCACGTTGAGTACGAAACTGAAAATCGTCACTACGCTCACATTGACTGTCCGGGGCATGCTGACTTTATTAAGAACATGATTACCGGTGCCGCACAGATGGATGGCGCGATTCTGGTTGTGGCTGCTGATAGTGGTCCAATGCCTCAGACTCGCGAGCACATTCTGTTGGCTCGTCAGGTAGACGTTCCTGCTCTGGTTGTTTTCATGAATAAGGTTGACCTTGTTGATGACGAGGATCTTCTGGAGTTGGTTGAGTTGGAAGTTCGTGATCTTCTTACGAAGTACGGTTTCCCGGGCGATGATATTCCATTGGTTAAGGGCAACGCTCGCGGTGCTCTTGAGAATCCTTCTGATGAGAAGTACAGCAAGTGCATTTCTGATCTGATGGATGTTTTAGATGAATTCATTCCTGAGCCTGTTCGTGATGCTGACAAGCCGTTTCTGATGGCTGTGGAAGACGTTTTCTCAATCGAAGGTCGCGGTACTGTTGCGACTGGTCGAATTGAAGCCGGTGTTGTTAAGGTCGGTGAGAAGGTTCAGATCATTGGTCTGCGTGACACTCAGGAAACAACTTGTACTGGTGTTGAAATGTTCCAGAAGACTCTGGATCAGGGTCAGGCTGGTGATAACGTTGGTATTCTTCTTCGTGGTTTGAAGAAAGAAGATATTCAGCGTGGTCAGGTTATCGCTGCTCCGAACTCAATTAAGCCTCACTCAAAGTTCGAAGGTGAAGTTTACGTTCTTAGCAAAGAAGAGGGTGGTCGACATACGCCATTCTTCTCTGGCTACCGTCCTCAGTTCTACTTCCGCACGACTGACGTAACTGGTACGACAGATTTGATGGGTGGAGCTGAGATGTGTATGCCTGGCGATAATGTTAAGGTTGAAGTTACGCTTGGTAAGCCAATCGCCATGGTCGAAGGTAGCCGATTCGCGATTCGCGAAGGTGGACGAACTGTTGGTTCTGGTGTTGTTACTAAGATTGTTGAATAGCTTTCGGTTTGGCTCAGTGGCTGCTGGTGTGCTGATTTTGGTGCCCAGCAGTTTTCTGTTTAGGGTTGAAGGGGTCTTCCGTGAGAGAATATGTTTGGCTGGAGTGCACGGAAACGGGTCTCCGCAATTATCGAGTCATTAAAGAAACTCGTGGTACTGAGCGACTTGAGTTGAAGAAGTATTGTCCGAAATTGCGGCGTCATACCGTGCATAAGGAATCTCGCAAGAAATAGTGCGAGTCCACCTACGGACGTAGCTCAATTGGCAGAGCAGCGGATTCCAAATCCGCAGGTTGGGGGTTCAAGTCCCTCCGTCCGTGTTTCTGCAAAGTTGTGCTGTGTTCTTTTTCAGAGAGTTTGGCAGATGTCTAGTAAGGGCGCCGGAGCGTCGATTATTCCTGAACTGTTTCGCCTTGCCTTGTACAAGCCGACGCAGGGGAAGATGGTTCGACAGGCAACTTTTATTGCGATAGCGGTTGTTGCTGCGTTCGGTTGCTTTAGTCTTTCTGCTGGCCCGCTGGGTGGTGAGGGGCAGGCTGTTCGTGTTGGCGTGCCTCTTGCTGTTTGGTTGCTGCTGTGCTGGGTGACTTTTCGAGTGGTTAATGTACCGCGGTTTGCTGATTTCTTGATTTCAGTTGAGTCGGAGCTTGAGAAGGTTGTTTGGCCGGGGCGCAAACAGGTAATGCAGTCGACGGTTGTTGTGATCTTCACGATGCTGTTTCTTGGTGTGTTTCTTTCTGTAATTGACTACGTTTGGAAGTGGTTTTTTTCACTCATTCGTTTTATTGAATACTAATTGTTTCGATTGCTTTGGTCAGAGTGTTCGTAAAACCAAATTCTGTGGGTGCATCAGGTTGAATTCTGGCTTTTTTGAAGTCAGTATACGCCGCCTCTGAATTCGCCTGGGGAATGTTCTGTGAGTGGTGGTTGAAACATGTCAAATGAGTCAACGGAAGCCGATGCATCCCAAACGAAGCTTTGGTATGTTCTTAAGGTTCAAACTAATCGCGAGCGTACCATTCGGGACGCTCTGCTGAAGAAGGTGAAGCTTGAGGGGCTGGAGGAGTTCTTCGGTGAGGTCATGATTCCATCTGAGAAGGTGGTTGATACTCGCAGTGGCAAGGCTAAAGAGCAGGATCGGAAGCTCTTTCCTGGTTACATAATGATCAATATGGTGTTGAATGACGATACTTGGTATCTCGTTCGGGACACTGGTGGTGTTGGTGATTTTGCTGGAGCAGCAGGTAAGCCAATGCCCATGGAGCAGTTCGAGGTTGATCGGATGCTCGGTAAGGCGGAGGAAGACTCTGTTTCTTCTGCTAAGGTAAAAATTGAGTTTGCTCAGGGTGATGTTGTCAAGATCCGTGAGGGTACCTTCGAGTCGTTTGAAGGTACTATCGAGGCGATTGATGATCATAATGGTAAGGTCTCAGTGTTGATTGAGATCTTTGGTCGTTCGACGCCGGTTGAGTTGGATCACTGGCAGGTTGAGTCGGTTTAGCGGAATTGGGTTTGCTAGCTATGGGCAAGCAGGTAACAAAAGTGATTAAAGTGCAGGTTACTGGTGGTAAGGCGACGCCTGCTCCACCAGTTGGTACTGCGCTCGGTCCTCACGGCGTAAATATCGGGCAGTTTGTTCAGCAGTTCAATGATCAGACTCGTGATTTGATGGGAGTCACCATCCCGGTGGTGATTACCGTCTATAACGATCGCTCGTTTGAATTTGTGTTGAAGAGTCCGCCCGCTGCGGTTTTGTTGTTGAAGGCTGCTGGAATTGCTAAGGGCTCTGGTAGCCCACTGGCAAAGAAGGTTGGCTCTGTGACGACGGCTCAGTTGGATGAGATTGCTCGTGTGAAGATTAATGACCTGAATGCAGGTTCCGTGGAGAAGGCTCGGCGATTGATCGCGGGGACTGCGCGGAGTATGGGTTTGGAAGTTATTGATTAAGTGTTCAAAGGTCTCTGTTTTTCGATCTTGATAGTTGGGTAGTTGTGATGGCTCGTCGCTCTAAGCGAATGGCGGCTTTGCTGAAAAAAGCCGGTTCTTATGATGTTCTCGGACTGTCTGCTGCAGTTGAGGCTTTGAAGACTCTTGAGTCTGGACTGCCAAAGGGTGTTAAGCCTGCACAGTTCGATCAGTCGGTTGAAGTCGCTATGCGGTTGGGTGTGGATCCTCGTCAGGCGGACCAGATGGTTCGTGGGTCGATTGTGCTTCCCAACGGTATTGGAAAGACTCAGCGTGTGCTGGTTTTTGCACAGGGTGATAATGTTGCGGTCGCGACTGCGGCTGGAGCGGATCATGTTGGTGGCAAAGAGCTTGCTGATAAAATTAAAGATGGCTGGCTTGACTTTGATGTTGCCATTGCTGCTCCGGACATGATGGGTGTGGTTGGGCCGCTTGGTCGAGTACTGGGTCCTCGCGGGATGATGCCTTCGCCAAGGGCGGGCACTGTTACCCAGGATATTGCGACAGCTGTTAAAGAATACAAGGCTGGTAAAGTTGAATTCCGTGTTGATTCCGGAAGCAACGTTCACTGTATTGTGGGTCGTCTGTCTTTTGACTCCGCGAAGTTACAGCAGAATATTGAAGCTCTTGTGAAATATGTTCACAACTTGAAGCCATCTAGTTCTAAAGGTGTCTACCTGCGTTCTATGGCTATCTCCGCGACCATGACTCCTTCGATTTCGGTTGCTGTCTGATTTTTCTGTTGATGTAATTGATTGGTGGGTTTAGAGATGAGTCGACAGGTTAAGGATATGCAGATTGAGGACCTTCAGTCGCGCATCGGTGATGCACGCGACATGTTGGTTGTTGATGTGTCGAAGCTGGACGCGGTTTCTGCGAATAAGTGGAGGCTGGGTCTGGTGGATAAGCAGATTCATGCCTTTACTGTGAAGAACTCTATCGCTCGAAACGCTTTGGCGCGTATTGGCGTTGAGGGTCTTGACACGCTTTTGGCGGGTCCATCCACGCTTGTTTGGGGCGGCGACGACGTTGTTGCTTTGTCCAAGGAAATCTCACGTTGGGCTCGCGAGCTTAAAGGACTTGAGATTCGTGGGGCTACTGTTGACGGTCACGGGTTGGATGCTGGTGCGGTTGATGCGTTAAGCAAGAGCCCGGGGCGTGCCGAGTTGATTGCAACTCTGGCTGGCTTGTTGTTGGCTCCTGGTGCTCAGTTGGCTGGCGCTATGCAGGGGCCTGGCGGTCAGTTGGCTGGTTGCCTTAAGAAAATTTCCGGCGAGGAAGATTAGTCTTTTCCGTCGAATGCTGGGCTGTTCCAGCTTTTCGCCCGGTTTCGGGATTTGGTTGATGTATAAGATCGAAGAGTATACCTCTTGCGATAGCTTCTTTACAGAATGAAAGGTTTGATTGAATGTCTACTGCAGAGGCAGAAGTCGCTGAGTTTGATTCAGCAACAAAGGAATTGGGCGATAAGATCGTTGGTTTGACTCTGTTGGAAGCTAAGAAGGTAGTTGACTACCTGAAGGCTGTTCACAACATTGAGCCTGCTGGTGGTGGCGCTGTTATGGTTGCAGCTGCAGGGGGCGATGCTGGTCCTGCGGCCGCAGAAGCGAAGACTGAGTTCGACGTTATTCTGACCGGTGACGGCGGTAACAAGATTCCAGTCATTAAGGTTGTTCGCGCTGCGACTGGTCTTGGCTTGAAAGAAGCTAAGGATCTGGTTGAAGGCGCTCCAAAGGCTATCAAAGAAGGCATTTCTAAAGAAGATGCTGATAAGCTGAAGGCCGAAATCGAAGGCGCTGGCGGTTCTGTCGAGATCAAGTAGTTGGTCTTGGTTGGTCTGTGTAGAAGCTGAATTTTCCAAGTGTGCTGACGCGGTTTAACTGCGTCAGCTACTCTTGTTAATTGGCTTTGCGTCGCACAGGCGCTTGTTATGCTGTTGTGCACTTTGCGTGGTGTTAGCGGCGCTGTGTCTCGGTGGTACTGCTGGACGACGGCTGGTTGAATTATTAAGACTGAATGCCATCCAACTTGTGTAATGCGAAAGGCAGTTGTCTGATACAGGCAAGTGTCTTTTGTCGCGCGCTTCGTTTGGGTGTTCTCAGTTGGTTTTTGACGTTTCGGATTGTAGATTAAGTAGAAGGCAAGTTTTCAAATGCCAGTTCCATCTGTTCGTACCATCGACCAGGACGCTGTTCGAAACTTTGGGAAAATCCAGGCAAGCTACGAAATTACCGATTTGACTCGGATTCAGACTGAGTCTTACGCGCGGTTTTTACAGTTGGATCGTTCTTCTCGCGATCGGCTTGAGCAAGGTTTGGAAGGAATTCTTCGCGAGATCTTTCCAATCGAGAGCTATGACGGTCAGTTCCGTTTGGAGTATGTTCGTTACGAGCTTGGTAAGCCACGCTACACGCCGAGTGAGTGTCGGCAGCTTCGGTTGACCTATGGGATGCCTTTTCGTGTTTGGTTGCGTCTGATTAAAGAGCAGCCGGTTGAGGAAGAGGTTTATCTGGGTGACATTCCGATCATGATCGGTGGCGGTGAGTTTATCGTCAACGGTGCCGAGCGTGTTGTTGTGAGTCAGTTGCACCGATCTCCTGGTGTTGACTTCGTGATGGCTGAAGAGACAGCCAGTAGCGATCGAAAGACGGAGTCTTGCCGAATTATTCCGGAGCGCGGCAGTTGGATTGAATTAATTGTTACGAAGAAGGACTCCGTGTCTGTTCGAATCGACCAGAGCGGTAAGTTTTCGGCGATGACCTTACTTCGTGCGATGAACCCGGAGTACAGTTCTGATTCGGCATTGATTCGTCTGTATCACAAAAGCAAAGAAGTTAAGCTTTCTGCCAAGTCTGAAGCTTCGACTTTGGTCGGTGAGTACGCTATCGAAGATATCATTTTCCCGGTCGGTCATGATCGATGTGGGGAGATCATTTGTGATGCGGGTGGTCAGCTTAGTGAGTTGATGGTTGAGGATCTGCTTTCGTCTGGATTGAAGTCTGTTGAGTTGATCGACGATCTTGAAGACGTGTTGATTCTGAAGACACTTGCGGAAGACAGCACTTCAACTCACGAAGAAGCTTTGTTGCGAATTTATCAGCGGCTGCGTCCGGGCAATCCGCCGAACCTTGATAAAGCATCGGATTTGTTCAATGAGAAATTCTTCGATCTGAATCGATATCGCCTGGGGCGAGTCGGCCGTTTTCGCATCAATCGCAAGTTCAATCAGGAAGTTCCGGACGATGAGATGACTCTGCGTCCAGAGGACTTTATCAATGCTATTCGTTACCTGATGCGACTTCGCATGAATGACGAATCCGCTTACATCGACGATATCGATAACCTCGGGAATCGACGTCTGCGTACCATTGATGAACTTGGTGCGGACGAAATTCGCAAGGGATTTTTGAAGCTTCGTCGAACTGTTCAAGAACGTATGAGCCTGAAAGAGGTCGACGGCATGACGCCTCGAACTCTTATCAATCCGAAGAGTGTTTCGGCAGCTATCGATTTCTTCTACGGTCGAAGTGAATTGTCACAGGTTGTGGACCAGACGAATCCGCTCTCCATGTTGACTCACGAGCGACGTTTGAGTGCTCTTGGGCCTGGTGGTTTGAACCGCAAGCGAGCGGGCTTCGAAGTTCGTGACGTTCACATTTCACATTACGGTCGAATTTGCCCGATTGAGACTCCTGAAGGTACAAACATTGGTTTGATTTCCAGCCTGGGGATTTTCTCAAAGGTTGATGACTACGGCTTCCTGATTACTCCGTACCGAAAAGTTGAAGAGGGGATGGTGACGGACGAAGTCGTTTGGCTTCGAGCGGACGAGGAGTCATTTGCTCACGTCGCCCCAGCGGATACTTTGATTCACGATGGCAGGTTGCAGGAAGACCTGGTTCTTGCTCGATACAAGAGCGACGTGGTTTGGATTCCGAAGGAAAAGGTTCAGTACACAGACGTTGCTCCATGTCAGATGGTTGGAGTGTCTGCGGGCTTGATTCCGTTTTTGGAACACGACGACGCGAACCGAGCTTTGATGGGTTCGAACATGCAGCGACAGGCTGTTCCGCTGTTGATCACTGAGCGACCAGTGGTTGGAACGGGAATGGAAGACTTTGTTGCTCAGCATTCAGGAATGTTGCAGCGAGCTGAGAAGGCTGGGACTGTTACTTACGTTGATGCGACCGTGATTGAAATCGACGGGCGTCGTTATCCTTTGCGTAAATATGTGCGTTTGAATGAGCGTACCTGTCTGAACCAGAAGCCGTTGGTTGCCGTTGGTGACAAGGTGAAGGCTGGTCAGTTGTTGTGCGATAGTGCGGCGACTAAGGGCGGCTCATTGGCACTTGGTCGAAACGTGCTGGTCGCGTTTATGTCATGGGGCGGTTACAACTTCGAAGACGCGATTATTCTGTCCGAGCGTCTCGTGAAGGAAGACGTTTACACATCGATTCACCTGGATGAGTTCGACGTTGAAATTCGCGAAACGAAGCTTGGCCGGGAAGAGTTCACTCGAGACATCCCGAATGTCAGCGAGAAGGCTTTGCACCATCTGGACGAAGACGGAATCGTCAAGATCGGAACTCGCGTTCATCCTGGAGATATTCTGGTTGGTAAGGTTTCGCCGAAGGCGAAGTCGGAGCTGACTCCGGAAGAAAAACTGCTTCACGCGATTTTCGGGCGTGCCGGCGAAGATGTGAAGAACGAGTCGCTGGAAGTTCCAAGCGGTGTCGGTGGTATTGTCATCAACACAGAGAAGTTTTCTCGTCGCATGAGCCTTTCGGATCTTGAGCGTAAGAAGTTCGAGGACGACCTGAAGAAGATGGAGCAGGAAGGTGATGAACGAATCACCGAAGTGTTCCGGGTATTTGCGAAGTCGATGAAGGTTGAATTGGGGCAGCCGTTGACTGATCCTGATGGCCGCGACATGGGTGCGATTGAAGACCGCAAGGCCGTTGCTGAGTTCGCTCGCGGGTTCCTTTCGTATTTCGAAGGTCTGGATATTCGAAGTGCTCAGAAGAAGACTGCCGCTCGCAAGCTGTTGAAGGAAGAATGGCCAGCGGTTGAGATGGTCATCGACGAGGAAGATCATCGCCTGAACAGCATGAAACGCGGCGACGAATTGCCGAGCGGTGTGTTGCAGATGGTGAAGGTTTACGTTGCTTCAAAGCGACACATTTCTGTGGGCGACAAGATGGCTGGTCGGCACGGGAACAAAGGGGTAATTTCGAAGGTGCTACCTATTGAAGATATGCCTTACCTTGCCGATGGAACTCCGGTTGACATTATTTTGAATCCGCTGGGTGTTCCGAGTCGTATGAATGTGGGTCAGATTCTTGAAACACATCTGGGCTGGGCTGCAGGAACTTTGGGTTATCGAGCCATTTGTCCTGTGTTCGACGGAGCCACCGAAGAAGAGGTTCGCGAAGCGTTGCGAGAAGCTGGTTTGCCGGAAGAAGGCAAGGCCGTTCTTCACGACGGGCGAACGGGTGAGGCTTTGGAACAGAAGACTACCGTTGGCAATATTTATATGCTGAAACTGCATCACCTTGTTGATGATAAGGTTCATGCTCGTGCGACCGGACCTTACTCGCTGATTACTCAGCAGCCACTTGGTGGTAAGGCTCGGTTTGGTGGTCAGCGATTTGGGGAAATGGAAGTCTGGGCTCTGGAAGCGTACGGAGCAGCTTACATTCTTCAGGAATTGCTGACGGTGAAAAGTGACGACGTGGAAGGTCGAACCAAGATCTACGAATCAATGGTCAAGGGTGAGAATACTCTTGAAGCCGGCACACCAGCCAGTTTCGACGTACTCAACAACGAGATTCGAGGTCTGTGCCTCAATCTTCAGCTTGAGAAGGCAAATCACTAGGTTTGCCGGGTGAGGATGCCTGGGGAGTGAATTTGCTCGCCGGGCGGATCATAAGTGTTGGGTGTTATTAGAGTATTCTTTTCGTGGTCGACCAATTGGGTTGGCACGTTGTTTTTAACATTAGGTGTTGAGGAGTCACGACGTGAGCGTAAGTGAAACCACTTTCGATCGAGTCAATGATTACGCGTCAGTTAAGATCGGTCTTGCGAGTCCGCATGACATTCGTAGCTGGTCTTTCGGCGAAGTCAAAAAACCCGAAACCATCAACTACCGAACCTACCGTCCTGAGCGCGATGGCTTGTTCTGTGAACGTATTTTCGGTCCTGAAAAGGACTGGGAATGTGCCTGCGGTAAGTACCGCGGCATGAAATACAAGGGGATGATCTGCGATCGCTGCGGCGTGAAGGTCACTCATAGCCGAGTTCGTCGCAAGCGAATGGGGCATATTGAACTTGCAGCTCCTGTTGTGCATATTTGGTTCTTCAAGTCGATGCCAAGCCGACTTGGTGCGTTGCTGAATATGAAGACGACTTCGCTGGAGAAGGTCGTTTACTTCCAGGACTACGTTGTTATCGACCCCGGCGATACTCCGTTGACTCACTGTCAGATGCTGACTGAAGATGAGGCTCGTCAGGCTCGTCGTGACTATGGTGAAGACGCGTTCCAGATTGGAATGGGGGCAGAAGCTATTAAAAAGCTTCTGCTGCAGATGAAGCTGGTTGAATCCTCAGAAGAGTTGCGCGCGAAGTTGGCAACAACTAAAAGCCAATCAACGACAAAAGATCTAATCAAGCGTCTGAAAATTGTTGAAGCACTGCGAGACAGTGATAACCGTCCTGAATGGATGGTGTTGGATGTTATTCCCGTAATTCCGCCGGACCTGCGTCCGTTGGTTCTGCTGGATTCCGGCAACTTCGCGACAAGCGACCTGAACGACCTTTATCGCCGAATTATCAACCGAAACAACCGGCTTAAGAAGCTGGTTGACTTGAACGCTCCTGAAGTGATTGTTCGCAACGAAAAGCGAATGCTGCAGCAGTCGGTTGATGCGTTGTTCGACAACAATCGCTGTAAGCGACCTGTTTTGGGTTCATCTAATCGACCGCTGAAGTCTTTGACTGACATGATCAAAGGCAAGCAGGGGCGATTCCGTGAAAACCTGCTGGGTAAGCGAGTTGACTACTCGGCTCGTAGCGTGATTGTCGTTGGTCCGGAACTTCGCCTGCACCAGTGTGGTCTTCCTAAGAAGATTGCGTTGGAATTGTTCCAGCCATTCGTGATTCGTCGCTTGAAGGAACTCGGCCACGCCGACACCATCAAAAGCGCGAAGCGTATGCTTGAACGTCGCGATGAAGACGTTTGGGATATTCTCGACGAAGTCATTCGCAACCATGCAGTTCTGCTTAACCGAGCTCCAACTTTGCACCGAATCGGTATTCAGGCATTCGAGCCTGTACTGGTGGAAGGTAACGCGATTCGTTTGCACCCTCTGGCGTGTAAAGGTTTCAACGCAGACTTCGACGGCGACCAGATGGCCGTTCACCTGCCGCTTTCAATTGAAGCACAGGTTGAAGCTACAACGCTGATGATGTCTACCCATAACATCTTTAGCCCGGCGAACGGTGATCCAATTATCACGGCGTCTCAGGACATCGTGATGGGTTGCTATTACCTGACGATGATCCGAGAGGGACATCGCGGGGAAGGGATGATCTTTGCATCTTCCGAAGAGCTGTTTATGGCGTTTCAGCAGGGCAAAGTGTCCGGCCATGCAACGGTGAAAGTTCGAATGCCCAAGGGCAAGCGAATGAAGGGCGACGGCGAAAAGACTTACCGCATGGGCGGACTGATCGAAACATCGCCAGGTCGAGTCATGTTTAATGACATCCTGCCAAAGGCCATGGCTTACTACAACATAACGATGAGAAGCAAAGACCTTGCTATCGTTATTTCGGATTGTTATCAGGAACTTGGTCGTCGCGAAACGATTGAACTGCTTGATCGCATGAAGAAGTGTGGATTCGAAGCTTCAACCGCCAGCGGACTTTCATTCGGTGCCAGCGACCTTAAGACAGCTCCGAACAAAGAAGAAGTAATTGCCGAAGGTGAAAAGAGCGTTCTGAAGTTGATGAAGAACTTCCAGAAGGGGCTGATCACTGAAAAGGAACGTTACAACAAGGTGCTTGACATCTGGACGCATGCTCGCGAAGAAATTACGAAGAGCATGATGGATCAGTTGAAGCATGACGTTCGTGACGAAGGTCGCTACGTGAATCCGGTTTACCTGATGGCGAACTCTGGTGCTCGAGGGGGCGTCGGGCAGATGCAGCAGCTGGCCGGTATGCGTGGTCTGATGGCCAAGCCGAGCGGTGAAATTATTGAAACTCCGATTAAGTCGAACTTCCGCGAAGGTCTTTCGGTTCTGGAGTTCTTCAGTTCAACTCACGGTGCTCGTAAGGGACTGGCTGATACCGCGCTGAAAACGGCGGACAGCGGTTACTTGACTAGAAAGCTGGCAGACATCTGTCAGAATATGGTTATTACAACGCACAACTGCGGTACAACCAAGGGGTTGACTCGCGGTGTTGTTTACCGTGGCGAGAAAGTTGAAGTTGGTCTGGCGACATCAATTCGTGGTCGCGTCAGCCGAACGAACATCGTGAATCCGATTACCGATGAAGTTATCGTTCGTGAAGACGAGCTGATTACAATTGAGAAGGCTCGTAAGATTGAGGCAATGGGCCTGGAACGAATTCAGGTTCGAAGTCCAATGACCTGTGACACTCCTCTGGGCCTTTGCCAGTTGTGCTATGGGATGGACCTTTCAACTGGTGACCTGGTAGAGCAGGGCCTTGCGGCTGGTATTATTGCTGCTCAGAGTATCGGAGAGCCCGGTACTCAGCTGACCATGCGTACATTCCACATTGGTGGGGTGGCCCAAATGGGTACTGAGCAAAGTGAATTGACTGCAAAGCGTGGCGGTCGAATTCGGTTTACTCGCATCCGTAGCGTAATCAATGCGGAAGGTAAGCCTGTTGTGCTGGGACGCAACGGGGAAATCAGCATCGTGGACAGCAAGGGCCGCGAAGTTGAGAAACAGACCATTCCTAACGGTGCTATTCTTGAAGTCAACGAGGATCAGGAAGTTCTGCCAGAACAGACTTTGTGCAGTTGGGACCCTCACGCGATTCCAATTATTGCTCAGGTTGGTGGTAAGGTTCGCCTGGACGATTGCGTTGAAGGTCAGACGATTCGGTCAGAAAAAGAAGCGTCCGGAAATATTCAGCGAACGATTATGGAACACCGAGGTGGTCTTCATCCGCAGGTGATCGTCGAAGATGGTGCCGGTGCGATTCTGGACTTCTATTATCTTCCGGAAGGTGCAACGCTGCTTGTTCGCGACGGTGATCAGGTGTCATCAGGTGCTGCTGTTGCTCGTACGCCGCGAGATTCCGCTGGTACTCAGGACATTACTGGGGGTCTGCCACGAGTTACTGAACTGTTCGAAGCTCGAAGCCCGAAGGATCCGGCTGTTGTGGCTGAGATCGACGGCGAAGTTGAGCTGATGCCAGACAAGAAACGTGGTAAGCGAATTGTTATGATTCGTGGCAAGGACGGCACTGAAGTTGAACACATTATCCCTCACGGCAAGCAGTTGCTTGTTCATACGGGCGATATTGTGGTGGCCGGTGATGCTCTTGTTCGAGGTCCGTTGGTTCCTGAAGACATTTTGCGAGTTAGCGGTCCCGAAGAAGTTCAGCAGTATCTGCTGCATGAAATTCAGAACGTCTATCGTGCTCAGCGAGTGGAAATTGACGATAAGCACATCGAGATCGTTATTGCTCAGATGTTGCGAAAACTGAAGATCACCAGCGTCGGCGACACCGATTTGCTGCCAGGCGTGTTGATCGACAAGTTTGAACTGCAGCGAATTAATCTTGAGTTGCAGTCGAAGTGTCGCATCACTGATCCAGGGGATACGGAATACGAAATCGACGATACCGTGCCTTTGGCAGAAGTCGAAGAAGTGAACGCCGAGGTGTCAAATCCTGCGAAGTTCACGAAGCCTCGACCAGCCAAGGCGACTCCGCAGTTGCTGGGAATTACAAAAGCTTCCGTGCAGAGCGACAGCTTCATTTCGGCGGCAAGTTTCCAGGAAACCACAAAGGTTCTGACCGAGGCGGCTTTGGGTGGTCGAGTCGACAATCTTGTGGGATTGAAGGAAAACGTGATTCTGGGGCACTTGATTCCAGCCGGAACTGGTTTCCATTTGCATCAGGAAGCTCACGTTCGAATTCACGACAATGCAATTCGCGAGCAGGAAGAAGCCAAAGCCCGCATTTTGGCAGCTCGCGACGATATGCTTTCAGATACTGAACTGATGGCTCGACGCACAGATGACGATGATGATCGTCCTCGTGCTCCATCTTTGGCCGATTTGACGCCTGACGATTAGTATTTAGTGATAATTAATTAAGGTAGCCGGCAGGCTTGTTGTCTGCCGGGTTCCTATTTCCTGAATTTGGCGTAATGATCAATTTACGCCGGTTTTGGTACAGGAACACTGGAATTAGATTGATTGCGTTAATGCAAGGTTGACGATCAATCACTGCACCGGTAGAGTGCCCGATTCGTTTTTAAAACAGCTGTCCTTGACAGAGTCGCCCGGAATTGACCGAAATGCCGACAATAAATCAACTTGTTCGTAAGCCGCGCAAGCAGCAAAAAACCAAGACAAAGACTCCACTTCTGGAAGGTTGTCCGCAAAAACGCGGCGTTTGCCTTCAGGTGAAGACAGTGACCCCGAAGAAGCCGAACTCGGCTCTTCGAAAAGTTGCTCGTGTTCGTTTGTCGAACGGTAAGGAATGCACGGCCTATATTCCTGGTGAAGGCCACAACCTACAGGAACACTCGATTGTTCTTGTACGTGGTGGACGTGTTCGCGACCTTCCAGGTGTGCGTTACAAGGTTATTCGCGGCGTACTCGATACACTTGGTGTGAGCGATAGACGTCAGGCTCGAAGTCGTTACGGCTCTAAGCGTCCTAAATAAGCCATTCATTGGTCCTCACTTCATTAGCACAACGTTGAATTGTTAGCGAAATAATGGTCAAGAAATTCACAGCCAGTCCTATTCAGCTTAAGCCGGACACACGGTACAACTCGAAGCTGATTTCGAAGTTCGTCAACTGCCTCATGTACGATGGCAAGAAGAGCGTTGCTACACGTGCGGTGTACGATGCTCTTGACATCATTCAGAAGCAACTGCCTAACGAGAATCCATTGGATGTCTTCGTTCATGCTGTTGATAACGTGAAACCAGCGATTGAAGTTCGCTCTAAACGAGTCGGTGGTGCTACTTATCAGGTGCCAACTCCCGTTAGTTCGCGTCGTCAGCAGGCGTTGTCGATTCGTTGGATTCTGGAGGCAGTTCGTGGCCGTAAGGGGCGACCAGTGGATCGATCTTTGGCGGATGAACTTCTGGCGGCTTATCGCCGTGAAGGAATTGCCATGACCAAGCGTGAAAACGTTCATCGCATGGCTGACGCAAATAAGGCCTTCTCTCACTTCGCGTGGTAGTTGGTTTTCGGTTCGCCATGATTGATGGTGGGCCTGAGTTGATTTTGCCAAACAGGTTCCGCCTGTTTGGCTTTTTTTTTGTCTGGAGCTTGCCATGTTTTGGGAAGCTTCCGTTAGTGCGTCGCCCGGCGGTTGTTTGCAAGCTGCCTCGGTAATGGGAGCAGGAGTATCATGGTTCGCGCGATTGACGGAATTCGAAACATTGGCATCATTGCTCATATTGATGCCGGAAAGACAACCACCACGGAGCGGATTCTCTATTACACGGGGGCTTCGTACCGTATGGGGAATGTTGATGACGGGACGACTCAAACCGACTTTGATCCGGAAGAGTCCCAGCGAGGGATTACGATTTATTCTGCTGCTGTGACCTGTGAGTGGAAAGATCGCACGATCAACATTATCGATACTCCTGGGCACGTTGACTTTACTGCAGAAGTTGAGCGAAGTCTGCGAGTGCTGGATGGCGCCACTGTGATTTTCAGCGCGGTTGAGGGCGTTGAAGCACAGAGTGAAACTGTTTGGCGACAGGCTGATCGCTATAACGTTCCTCGGGTGTGCTTCATTAATAAGATGGACCGCATTGGCGCAAGTTTCGAGCGTGTCGTGGAAGCCATGCGTTCTCGATTGCGAGCAAAGCCGCTGGTTCTTCAGCTTCCAATTGGTGAAGGGCCGGCAACGAATGAGGATGGGTTCAAGGGCATTATTGATCTCATCTCCATGAAGGCGTTGTATTGGGATTCTGAATCGCGTGGGGCCGAGTTTCGTACGGACGATATTCCTACGGAATACGCAGATGACGCAGAGTTAATGCGGTCTGAGTTGCTCGACTCGCTTTCTGACGTTGATGAAGAGTTGATGGAAGCGATGATGGAGGAGCGGGAGGTTTCTCTGGAAGCTGTGCATCGAGCTCTTCGGCATGGCACGATAAACGGGCTGTTTCAGCCTGTATTATGCGGTTCATCGCTGGATTATATTGGGGTTCAGCCGCTGCTGGATGCGATTGTTGAGCTTCTGCCGAGCCCAATTGATCGGCCTGCTGTTGTTGGTATTGACCCTTCCCCTAAGGCTGATGGGGCGGCCGTCACGCGGCGTCCGTCTGTGGATGAGCCGGTTTGTGTGTTGGTGTTCAAGATTCAATCAGACAATCACGGTGACTTGTATTTTGCTCGAGTCTATTCCGGTGTGTTGAAGGGGAATTCGCGCCTGCTCAACCCGAGGACTCGCAAGAAAGAACTGGTGACTCAGCTTTGGCACATTCAATCTGATTCCCGCGAGAAGGTGGATGAGGTTTTTGCAGGCGATATCTGCGGAATTGTTGGCCCAAAGGACACCGCGACGGGGGATACGTTGTGTGATCCTCAGAAGACGATTGTTCTGGAGAAGATTCGTTTTCCTGAAACGGTAATCTCCGTGGCAATTGAGCCGGATTCCAGCGCTGATCGAAAGAAGTTGGTCGAGGTTCTGGACAAATTGCAGCGGCAGGATCCCACGTTTACCGCGAATACAGACGCGGAAACAGGTCAGACTATCGTTAGTGGGATGGGTGAACTTCATCTTGAGGTTGTGCGGCATCGCATGGAGCGTGACTTCAATATGAAGGTGAAAGTTCACAAGCCAAGAGTGAGTTTTCGCGAAAAGTTGAAGTCCAGTAAAACAATTGACACGCAATTTAGTATTACCACCCCGGCCGCCACCCTGGCTTTTGGATTGCAGATTCTCGCGGAAGAGGATTCAAGTGGGGAGGCCCCTGTTGAGGTTGGTTACAAGCTGAAACCCGGGCTGATGCCTGAGGGTTTAGTAAAAGTAATGATGGAATCGCTCAGGGATGAGGCCAATGGTGGTGGGAAGTTTGGGTACCCGTTGATGGATCTTCGACTTACTGTGACAAAAATTGACTTCCGAGAGTTGGAGTCTACGGAAACGGCGATAAGATCCGCAGTAGCACAAGCGTTCGGGAAGCTGCTAAACGAAGGATCGATGGTCGTGATGGAACCAGTGATGGCGTTAGAAGTCGTCACGCCAGAAGAATTTCTGGGAAATGTCCAGTCTGACCTGAATGCACGCAGGGCACTGATCGTGGATTCCGATAGGCGAGGAGACCTTTGTGTGTTAAAGGCGGAAGTGCCTTTAACTGAAATGTTTGGGTACTCTACGCAGATAAGAAGCATTTCTCAGGGCAGGGCATCCTATTCAATGGAGCCTTGCCGTTATGCAGAATGTCCGCCCGACTCAACAAAATAAAAGTTGTGGTCGATAATTTCGGAAACAGTGACGAAACTAGCTGTCGGATCGTTGACAGAATGTTCCTCCGTCCCTAACATACGCGATTCCCCGTTTGGGGGTAGAGCTAAATTTTACGTAACCTCTTTGGTGAAGGCGATTTGCAGTGGCTGCTGGCGAAGAAAGTATCCGAATTCGGATGGAAGCTTATGACCATTCCGTATTGGATCAGTCTGCTGCGGACATTGTTGATACGGCAAAACGCACCGGAGCGGTTGTGCATGGGCCGATTCCGTTGCCTACGCGAATTGAGCGTTACACGGTTCTTCGGAGCCCGCACATTGACAAGAAGTCGCGTGAGCAGTTCGAGATTCGGACGCATAAGCGATTGATTGATATTTGTCAGCCGACTGGTAAGACAATTGATGCTTTGAATAAGTTGTCGTTGCCTGCTGGGGTTGATATTAAAATTAAGGCAACTGCAACCGCCTGATTTGGCTGTGGTGCTGTTGTTTGCTAGTCCCTCCACGCGTGTGGTTGGTGTTCCTTTTGTATTTAAGCGCACGGGTGCTGTGCTATGCCTGTTGGCCTACTCGGTAAAAAAATTGGTATGACGCAGGTTTATAATGACGACGGCGTCATTGTTCCTGTGACTGTGATTCATGCTGGGCCATGCGTTGTTACGCAGGTTCGGACGGTGGATCGCGATGGCTACGATGCTGTTCAGTTGGGTTTTGGGGATCGACCGCGACGGTTGGCTTCTCGGGCACAGCGTGGGCATGTTGCTGGCTTGTCAGGGCGTCGTCAGAAAGAGCGTCAGGCTGCAGGTGTTGAGGCACTTCCGCGGGCTGGTTGTGAGCCTAAGGCTTTTGTTCGTGAGTTTCGGTGCAGTGATGCCGGTCACGGATTGGAAGTCGGTCAGTCGTTGGCTGCGGATGCGGTTGCTGATTGGAAGTTCATTGATGTTATTGGTACATCGAAGGGTCGCGGTTTTGCTGGTGTTATGAAACGTCATAACTTCAGTGGTATGCGTGCGACTCACGGTGTGCATCGAGTTCATCGTCACGGTGGTTCTATTGGTCAGAGTGCGGATCCTTCGCGTGTTATGCGTGGGACGAGAATGGCTGGTCGCTACGGTGGTGTTCGGGTTACGGTTCGTAATCTGAAGATTGTTCGCGCGGATGCGGAAAATAATACGTTGCTCGTCGAGGGTGCCGTTCCGGGTCCGAATGGTGGTTATCTTGTTTTACGTCATTCGGCCAAGAATCGGTAGTGGGTGAAGTAATGATTAGTGTTCCGATTCGTAATGTTGATGGTACAGAGTCCGGCGTGTTTGAGTTTGATCCGGCGGAGTTGTCCTCTGCTGTGAATAAGCAGCTCCTGCACGATGCGGTCGTGATGTATGAGTCAAATCGTCGTCAGGGTACTGTGCAGACTAAGTCTCGCGGGATGGTTCGGGGTAGCACTCGGAAGCTGTTTCGCCAAAAGGGGACTGGTCGTGCACGTGCGGGTAATGCTCGTACGCCTGTTCGTCGCGGTGGTGGTCATGCTTTCGGTAAGAAGAATCGTGACTACAGCTACCGGATGCCGAAGAAGGCTGTTCGTCAGGCCACTCGGATGGCTCTTTTGAGCAAGTTTCAGGACGGTCAGGCTGTTGTTCTATCTGCCTGGGGTATTGATGCACCAAAGACGAAGACTGTAGTGACAGCTTTGGGCGGCTTGGGTGTTAAGGGTGCTTCGGTATTGATTGCCACGAATGGTGTTGATCAGAACGTTTATCGTTCAGCTCGAAATATTGAAGGCGTGCAGGTTTTGCCTGCTTCCGATTTGAATGCATACGCCTTGTTGCGTAATCGAAACTTCATTGTGACAGTTCCGGCGATGAACGCGATTCTTGGTCGCGACGTTGCGGCGTCAGTTTAAGGTGAGTTTGGAAATGTCAGAAACGAAGACCGGCGTGCAGTTGGAGTCACATATGGTGATCCGGCGGCCATTAGTAACTGAGAAGGGTGTTCACGCTTCTGAGCGCCTGAATGCCTATGCGTTCGAGATTCATCCGTTGGCGACCAAAAGTGACGTGAAAGTTGCGGTTGAGGAGCTATGGGGTGTGCGTGTTGCTGCTGTTCGGACTCAGAGCCGAAAAGGCAAGCCTCGCCGGCAGGGTGCTACAATGGGGCATTCTAAGGGTTGGAAGAAGGCTGTTGTGAAATTGCACGACGAAGATCGGATTTCGTTCTTCTAGGTCTTTGTTTGTGTTCGCTAGCGGTTTCGGGGTGTAGTGATGGGAATTCGATTTTACAAGCCAGTGACTCCAGGTCGGCGCGGTGCATCCGTGTCGGACTTTGCTGAGATTACTGATCGCAAGAAGCGACCTGAAAAGGCTCTGACGAAGCGCGCCAAGAAGACTGGCGGTCGCAATAATCAGGGGAAGATTACCTCTCGGCATCGTGGTGGTGGTCACAAGCGATTGTATCGCATCATCGACTTTAAGCGTTCGAAGGACGATGTTGTTGGGACGGTTACTCATATTGAGTACGATCCAAACCGCACTTGTCGAATTGCGCTGGTTGAGTATGCGGACGGCGAGAAAAGATATATTTTGGCTCCTGAAGGTCTTGCCGCTGGGGCGAAGGTTGTCAGCGGTGAGAGTGTGGAGCCAAATCTGGGGAATTGTATGCCTTTGAGCGCGATTCCGCCCGGTACAGACATTCATAACGTTGAAATGCAACCTGGTCGTGGTGGTCAGCTTGTTCGCAGTGCCGGTGTTCGTGCTGTTCTGAATGCTCGTGAAGGGCGTTGGGCTCAGGTGACTTTGCCAAGCGGTGAAGTTCGACGGCTTCCGAGTTCCTGTCGGGCAACGATTGGTATTATCGGGAACGGCGAGCACAGCTCGATTGTTTACGGTAAGGCTGGTAGAATGAGATGGTTGGGGCGAAGGCCTCATGTTCGCGGTACCGTGATGAACCCTGTTGCACATCCGATGGGTGGTGGTGAAGGGCGTAACTCTGGTGGTCGTCATCCATGTAGTCCGACTGGGAAGTTGGCTAAGGGTGGTCGTACTCGAGTGAAGGGTAAGGCGTCATCCAAGGCAATTATACGTCGTCGGCGTTCACGTCGGTATGGTGAAGTTAAGGTTTGAGCTGCTAGGGTAACGGGGATTTAGTCATGGGTCGTTCGCTCAAAAAAGGGCCATACGTCGATGTTAAGCTTTTCGGCAAGATCGAAAAGCAGAATGAAGGCGGTCGCAAAGAGCCAGTGAAGACTTGGGCAAGAGCTTGCACCATTTCTCCAGAGTTTGTTGGTCATACGTTTTTGGTTCACAATGGTCGCGCGCACATTAGTGTTTATGTGACGGAAGACATGGTGGGTCATAAATTGGGTGAGTTTTCGCCTACGCGTACGTTCCGCGGGCACGGTGCTAAGGGTAAGAAGTAGATATGAGCATCATTACAGCCACTCATCGACACGCACGAATTTCGGCAACGAAGGTTCGTCCGTTTGCTGATTTGATTCGCGGTCTCAGTGCTGCTGAGGGTGTTGAACGACTTCGTTACGTTCCCAACCGCGGTGCCAGGTTTCTTGAGAAGGTTTTGAAGAGCGCGATCGCCAACGCGGAAGACCGCGGCGTTCGCAATCCAGACCGGCTTAAGATTTCTGAGTGTCGTGTTGACGGCGGCCCGATGTTTAAGCGAGTTCGCCCTCGTGCTCGAGGCATGGCTTTTGTTATTCGTCGTCGTACAGCTCATATTCACGTAAGCGTTCTGGCACCTGAACTCGGTTAGTTCGTCATGCTTTCAATTTTGGTTTCGAAGGGTTGTTGAGATGGGTCAGAAGGTCAGGCCGACGGGGTTTCGAGTCGGTGTTATGGAAAACTGGCGAAGCCGGTGGTATGCACCGAAGCGTGAGTTTGGTGACCTTCTCGCCGAAGATTACAAGATTCGGAAGTACGTAAGCACGAAGTATCAGTTCGCTGAGATTTCACGGGTTGAGATTGATCGTACTCGCGATCAGGTCATTGTGCATCTGTTTACGGCTCGACCGGGCGTGATCATCGGGAGAAAAGGTCAGGAAGTTGACAGGTTGAAGGGCGATCTTGAAGTCCTGACTGGTCGACGTATGGATCTGAAGATTGTTGAAATTGCCAACGCAAATCGTGATGCCAAGCTTGTCGCAGATAAGATCGCGCAGCAGTTAACGAAGCGTGGTAGTTTTCGACGTGCGATCAAGAAAACGTTGGACGAGGTTATGTCGTCTGGGGTTTTCGGTGTGAAGATCGAGATGTCTGGGCGCCTTGGCGGTGCTGAGATGTCTCGGAAAGAAAAAGCCAGCAGGGGTTCGATTCCGCTTTCGACACTTCGCCGGCATGTTGACTATGGTTTGTCGGAGGCCAAGACCGCTCAGGGGATCATTGGCGTCAAAGTTTGGATTGACCTGGGCGATTATTTGGACGAGGAGACTGCAGATGGCGCTAATGCCAAAACGGGTCAAGCATCGAAAAAGCCAAAGAAGACGTATAAAAGGTGATGCTCACCGTGGCAACACTGTCTGTTTTGGAAGTTGGGGTCTCCAGTCGCTACAGTCTGGGCATGTGACTGCTAACACTATTGAAGCTTGTCGTATTGCCGCAACGCAATATGTTCGTGGGATTGGTAAGGTTTATATTAGAATCTTCCCTCACAAGTCGGTAACCTCCCGCCCTTTGGAAACTCGAATGGGTAAGGGAAAAGGGGAACCGGATCGTTGGGTGGCCATTGTCAAGCCGGGTACAGTACTTTTTGAGCTGTCTGGTGTTGATCGTGCCGGTGCCCGAGACTGCTTTAACCGCGTTGCTCACAAGCTGCCGGTTCGAGTTCGTTTGGTTGGTCGTCAACCGGTTCTTGAATAATTCGGTTTGAGGTTGAGTGATGTCAAAGGCAAAACAGGTTCGGGAGATGTCTGACGAACAGTTGGAGCACGAACTGCGTGAAACGCAAAAGTCGTTGTTTCAGGTTCGGTTTCAGTCAGCGACCGAAAGAAATGATACTCCGAGTAACCTTCGCAAGTTGCGACAGGTGATTGCTCGTATTAAGACCATTCGTCGTGAACGTGAATTGGCGGCTGCTAATTCTTAGTCCGATCTTGATGAGAGTTGCTTAGCGCAATGAAGAAGATTCTTACAGGTAAAGTAGCCAGCTCGAAGGCCGCGAAGACACTGCGGGTTGAGATCGAACGTCGCTTCCGTCATAAGAAGTACGGTAAGATTGTTCGGGCTCGTACTGTGTGTCATGTCCATGACGAAGAGCAAGTTGCCGTTGAAGGTGATTTGGTTGAGATTGTTGAATGCCCTCCTCGTTCCAAGCTGAAGCGTTGGGATCTGGTTCGTGTTGTTCAGCATGAGGTTGACGTGACTTCAGATGTGGCTGTCGCTGGTGGTGCTGAGTAGTTTCGGTTTCGTCTTAAAATTGGTCCGCTGGATCGAGGTGTGTAATGATTCAAATGCAGACAGTAATGGACGTGGCTGATAATTCAGGCGCCAAGCTTGTTCGATGCATTAAAGTGTTGGGTGGCAGTCAAAAACGCTATGCAACATTGGGTGACGTCGTGGTTGTCAGCGTGCAAAAGGCGATACCCGGCAGTAACGTAAAAACGGGATCCGTGGTTAAGGGTGTGATCGTTCGGACAAAAAAGTCGTCTCGTCGAGACGATGGTAGTTATGTCCGCTTTGATCGTAACGCGGTTGTTATTGTGGATAACGATAACAATCCTCGCGGTACTCGTATTTTCGGTGCTGTAGCTCGCGAGTTGCGTGATCGTAAGTTTATGAAAATTGTCAGCTTGGCCAGCGAAGTTGTTTAGTTTGGCGGCTTAGTTGTTGGTGACTCTCAGGTATTGGTGATATGACGAGATTGCTTGAAAAATATAATGGCGAGATCGTCGCCAAGCTGAAGGAAGAGTTGGGCGTAAAGAACGTTCATGCTGTTCCTAAGTTGGAAAAGATCGTCGTGAGCATGGGTGTCGGTGAGGCTGTTCAGGATCGTAAGAAGTTGGATGTTGCTTTGGGGCACCTGACAACTTTGAGCGGTCAGAAGGCTGAGATTTGCCGCGCAAAGAAGTCGGTTTCTGGCTTCCGTTTGCGAGAGGGCATGCCGATCGGCTGTCGAGTGACTCTTCGCGGCAAGAGGATGTACGAATTTCTTGACCGGCTGATTACTTTGGCTTTGCCTCGAGTTCGCGACTTTCGCGGGATCAGCCCAAAGTCGTTTGACGGGCGAGGCAATTATAGTTGTGGTCTTCAGGAACAGCTTGTGTTCCCTGAGATTGATCCTGAGACTGTTAATCAGCCTCAGGGGATGAACATAACAATTGTCACGACTGCCAAGACTAACGACGCAGGCCGCGCCCTGTTGAAAGCGTTCGGTATGCCGTTTAGTAATCCGGATGCCCCCAAATAATTCAGTAAGCATGGGTTTGTGAGCTCAAATGGCAAGTAAAGCAAAAATTGTAAAAGCTAATCGGACTCCTAAGTTCAGCTCGCGCATTGAGCGTCGGTGCGGGATATGTGGCAGGCCGCGTAGTGTTTACCGTAAGTTTAAGTTGTGCCGTATCTGTTTTCGTAATCTTTGTCTCGACGGTCTAGTGCCGGGTGCAAAGAAGGCCAGCTGGTAATCGGCGCTGCCGCACACACGTTTTTGAGTTGAGTTTTTCGCTATGATGACAGATCCGATCGCAGACTTGCTGACAAGAATTCGAAATGGAATTCATGTTGAGCGCCCTTATGTTGATATGCCTAAATCGAACATGAAAGTTCGTGTCGTACAGGCATTGGAGCGCGAAGGCTTTGTTTGGGACCACGAAATTATCGAGGAAGCCGGTTCGCCTGGTCCAGTACTTCGTGTTAATTTGAAGTACGGTCCCAATGGCGAACATGTGATTCAGCACATCGAGCGAATCAGCAAGCCCGGATGTCGAGTTTACGTTGGCGTGGATGGTATGAAAGAAGTTCGGCAGGGCTTGGGTATTTCAGTGCTGTCAACGTCAAATGGTGTTTTGAGTAATCGTGAGGCACACAAGCAGGGTGTTGGCGGAGAGCTTCTCTGTCAGGTTTGGTAATTTGCCTCATAACTATAAGACTGGTACTTGAGCGATGTCTCGAATTGGAAAAAAGCCTGTAACCTATCCTGCGGGCGTCACTGTCTCCCTGAATGGTCAGAGTGTTACAGTGAAGGGCCCGAAGGGCGAGCTGACGATCGAGGTTCATCCGAGTATGCGGGTGCAGCTCGACGAGGGCGGAAGTTCTCTTACGGTGGTTCGTCCCAACGATTTGCGTGAAAACCGTGCGTTGCACGGTCTGACTCGTAGCTTGTTGCAGAATATGGTAAGTGGTGTCACAACCCTTTTCGAACGTCGTTTAACGATCGTGGGAGTTGGTTATAACGCTTCACTTGCAGGCAACAAGTTGTCCTTGCAGGTCGGTTATGCCAATACCATCGTGCTGGAAGTTCCGCCAGGCGTTAGTTGCGAGGTTCCTGCTCCTACTAGCGTTATCGTGCGTAGTCCTGATAAGCAGGCTGCTGGTCAGTTTGCTGCCAATGTCCGAAGGGTTCGACCGCCTGAGCCATACAAGGGCAAGGGTATTCGTTATGAGAATGAGCATATTCGACGTAAGTCCGGTAAGGCTTTTGGCTCCAAGTAAGTTGATTACATCGCTCAGTTGTCTGGTTAGATTCAATGAAGATTCAAAAGCTATTAACGCAGCGTAAGGTTAGACGCGGTTTCCGAGTAAGAAACCGAGTTCGTCGTGATGCTCACGGACGTCCGAGATTGTCTGTCTTTCGTAGCAATCGACATATTTACGCGCAGGTGATTGACGATGTGGCTGGTAAGACACTGGCTTCAGCGAGCTCTTTAGAGCCAGCTATTGCTGGTCCTGGCAAGTGTGCCAGCACTGTCGAGGCTGCTGCCGCTGTCGGCAAGTTGATAGGCGAGCGAGCGAAGGCCGCTGGCGTTGAGACTGTTGTGTTTGACCGCGGTTCGTTTCGTTATCATGGACGTGTGGCTGCCTTGGCAGACGCTGCTCGTGAGCAGGGCCTTAATTTATAGTCGTCGTGTGCCGTCAACGGTCACTGTTAGGGGTAGATTGTGTCTGCTGGAAACAACCAAAAAGACTCAGGTGAGTCTGTAATTCAAATTCGGCGATGTGCCTGCGTGGTAAAGGGCGGTCGTCGTTTTAGTTTCGCTGCACTTGTCGTTACTGGCGAACGAAATGGTCGGGCTGGTTATGGCTACGGCAAGGCAAAGGAAGTTCCTTTGGCTGTCGAGAAGGCCACCAAAGCGTCTAATCGTTCAATGAAGCCCTACTGCATCGTTGACGGGACAATCCCGCATCAGGTGCTGGGGCAATATCGAGCTTCCCGAATTCTGTTGCTGCCCGCAAAGCCCGGTACGGGTGTTATTGCGGGTGAATGCGTTCGGAACGTGCTGGAGGCGGTTGGCGTAACTGATATTCTTTCAAAGAGCTACGGCTCTACAAATCCTTTGAATCTCGTCAAGGCAACCTTCGACGCACTGTCGCAGCTGCAGACTCGTGATCAGGTTGAGCGTTTGAGGGGAGTTTCATTGTCATGATTTTGAATGACGTACACGAAGGTATTCAGAAGCGTAAGCCACGTAAGCGAATTGGGCGCGGTCCCGGTTCTGGACATGGCAAGACGTCAGGTCGCGGTCACAAAGGTTTCTATAGCCGCTCTGGATCAAGCCGTCGTCGCGGTTTCGAGGGTGGTCAGATGCCCTTGTTCCGACGTGTTGCCAAGCGTGGCTTCAACAATGCCGCTTTCGCTGACACCGTTGTGATTATCAACGTCGGTCAGTTGGAAAAGGCGTTTGATGATGGGGCCGAAATTTCAGTGGATACTCTGGTCAGCAAGGGTTTAGTGCCCAGCCGACACGACGCGGTTAAGGTTCTTGGTGACGGAGAGTTGACTAAGAAGTTTGTCGTGAAGGCACATCGGTTCTCGAGAAGTGCTGAAGAAAAGATTGTCGCAGCGAGCGGCAAGTTTGAACGAGTAGTCTAGTTTGTTTTTGCAGTCGGCGTCGACTGCGGAGACTTCGCAGGATTGAAGTTTCGGAGAGACCTTATGCTCTCAAAATTATTGACAGTCTTCCGCGTGCCGGAGCTTCGTCGGAAAATTTTGCTGACAATCTTCTTGTTGGCGATTTACCGAATGGGTTTTTCCATCACGTTGCCGTTCATGGATCACGCGACCTTGAAAGAGGTGTTTGGTCGAGCGGGTGGAAGTGGTGGAATTGGCGACCTGTTACAGGTCGTTTCTATGTTTTCGGCATCTAGCATTACCAATGGTTCAATTTTCGGCCTTGGTATTATGCCCTATATCACTGCGTCCATCGTCTTTCAGTTGCTCGGGACGGTTTATCCACCGTTGGAGGCACTTCAGAAAGAAGGCGAGTCTGGTCGTCGTCGGCTGAATGAGTACACGCGTTATGCGACAGTTGTAATTTGTTTGCTGCAGAGCTTCTTCTTGATTCGAGGATTAGCTCAAGGACAGATTACCGGTACATCGATGGTTCTCGCTGGTTACGACGGGTTTGGCTGGTGTCTGGTCGGTACATTTGTGATGACTGCCGGAACGGTGTTCCTGATGTGGATTGGTGAGCAGATTGATGCTTACGGTATTGGGAATGGGATCAGCTTGCTGATTATGGCTGGTATTCTCGCTCGTATGCCGGCTGCAGCTGGTGGGTTTCTGACTCGAATTTTTGAGAATGGCCTTCAGCTTGGCGGTGGCCAGGGTGTTGAGATTCTGTTGGTGCTGGCGTTCTTGTTTGTGGCCGTCATTGTGTGGGTGGTGTTTATCACTCAGGGCCAGAGGAAGATTCCGATTCAAAGTGCAAAACACGTTCGCGGACGTAAGGTTATGGGTGGACAGCGCCAATGGTTGCCTCTGCGAGTCAACCAGGCTGGTGTGATGCCGATTATTTTTGCCTCCAGTTTGTTGCTTTTGCCATTCTTTGTGTTCAATCAGCTGGCAAACATTTGGGGTGGAAGTTCAGTGCTTGCGACGTTGAAGCAGGCGTTTAACCCCGGCCAAGGTTTCGTTTACAATCTTAGTTATATCGTGTTGATCTACTTTTTCTGCTACTTTTGGACTGCGATCACTTTCAATCCGAAGGACATGGCAGAGAATCTAAAGGATATGGGAAGTTTTATTCCCGGCTATCGACCTGGTGGAAGAACTGCTTCGCACCTTGAGCAGGTGATGATGCGTATCACTTATGTTGGAGCTGCCTTTCTTGCGATTATTGCGGTGATTCCTACTGTGATTTCGACGACATTGACTGGTGACTATGAGATCGCCAGCTTTTTCGGTGGGACGGGTTTGTTGATTATTGTGTCGGTTGCATTGGATTTGGTTCAGAAGATTGATTCGCACCTTGTGATGCGGAATTATCCTGGGCTACTTGACGCTGACGAGTAGAACGATGTTTTTGCAGTTACGGGAATTGTTGTCATGAAAGTTCGTTCAAGCGTGAAACGCATCTGTGAGCACTGTAAGACTGTGCGCCGTAGGGGGCGAACCTACGTGATCTGTTCTGCGAATCCGCGCCACAAACAGCGTCAAGGTTAATTGACGCTTGTAAGATTTCGATTGTCGGAGTGAGTTTAGATGCCTCGTATTCTTGGTGTGGACGTACCTAATAATAAGCCAACGTATATTGCGTTGACTTATCTTTATGGTGTTGGACGTGTTTTGTCGGTAAACATCTGTTATGAGTTGGGGATCGATCCTCAGGTTCGTGCGGGTGAGTTGTCAGAGGATGACGTCAGCCGTATTACCAACCATCTGGATAAGAATTACACGGTTGAAGGCCCTCTTCGTCGTAAGATTCAACAGGATATTGGTCGCCTTCGCGAGATTCAGTGTTATCGTGGTGTTCGCCATCGACGGGGGCTTCCCGTTCGTGGTCAACGTACAAAGACCAACGCACGTACGCGAAAAGGTCGCAAGAAGACTGTTGCCGGTAAGAAGGGTGTGAAGGACATGAAGCACTAATTTGTGCTGTGGTCCTCATCCTGATTCCTTTTTGTTTGTGAGAAGCTAAGACGTGGCAAAAGTAAAGACAAAGAAGCGTATTCGACGTAATGTGACTAAGGGAATCGCCTATATCAAGGCGACCTTCAACAATACGATCGTCACCATGACTGACACAAACGGCGACGTGCTGTGTTGGGCTACTGCCGGCACTGTAGGGTTCAAGGGGAGTCGGAAAAGCACTCCGTTTGCTGCTCAGCGAGCGTCTGAAACCGTTGCTGAACGAGCTGCTAAGTGTGGCGTTAAAGAAATTGAGATCAAAGTGAAGGGGCCGGGTTCCGGGCGTGAAAGCGCCATCACGGGTCTTCAGTCTTCGGGCATTGCTGTTCGTTCTATCGAAGACATTACGCCACTGCCGCACAACGGCTGCCGCCCGCCAAAGAAGCGTCGAGTTTGATGCGTTTGGTGTTGGAGTCGTTTCGGTAGAGTAGTTTTGTGTTTTGGAGATTGTGCAATGCGAATTCGATGGCGTGGTTTAGAGCTTCCAAGTCGCGTATTTCCAGTTCGTGATACGCTTACCAGTCACTACGGTAAGTTTATCGCTGAACCGTTTGAGCGTGGGTTTGGTTCTACTGTTGGTAACAGCTTGCGACGGATTCTGTTGTCGAGCTTGGAAGGCGCTGCGATTACAAAAGTTCGGTTGCAGGGCGTGCAGCACGAGTTCACTACGATTCCGGGATTGGTTGAAGACGTCACTGACATTTGCTTGAACCTGAAGTCGCTGGTTCTGAAGAACTACAGTGCTTCAGTGAAGACTGTCCGCATCGAGAAGAATACTCGAGGTGTCGTGACAGGTGCGGATGTTATTTGTGACGATCAGATTGAGGTCATTAACAAAGATCTTGTTATTGCGACCATGACGGACGACGTTCCGTTTAATGTTGAGATGACGGTCGAAAATGGTCGTGGTTATGTTCCTGCCAGTGAGCATTATCACAATGACCCTGAGGTTGGCGTTATTCCTTTGGACGCAGCGTTTTCACCGATCATTCGAGTTCGTCACCAGATCGAGGAAACTCGAGTTGGTCAGCGTACAAACTATGATAAGTTGAATCTGGAAATCTGGACAAACGGCACAGTGTCGCCTTCTATGGCGTTGGTTGAGGCCGCCAAGATTTTGCGGAAGCATCTGAATTGCTTCATTACCTACCGTGAACCCGGTCCGGAGTCTGCTCCAGAAGGTGGCTTGCGTGGTATGGCTGAATCTACTGGCTATTCGCCCGTGGATATGGAGCTTGAAGAGAAGTTGAACAAGAGCTTGGCGGAATTGAATCTTTCTGTGCGAGCTACGAACTGTCTTGAGTCGGTGGGTATCAATACTGTCCGAGATCTGGTTGTTCGTTCTGAAGATGAATTGCTTCAGGTCCGAAATTTCGGCGAGACGACTTTGGATGAAGTTCGCGAACGCCTTGAAGAGATCGAATTGCGTTTGGGCATGCGTCTGCCGAACCAGCAAACTGCTGGCTAGTGTGGCGTCGGTCTTTCTGTTTTCTAGTCATTTTGTAAGAGAGTTGTCGCCATGCGACATCGTGTTAGTGGGCGAAAACTTGGCAGAAACGCGTCTCATCGTAAAGCGATGTTTCGTAATATGGCCTGCAGCCTAATTAGAACCGTTCGCGTTGACGAAAGTGATGCGACTCGCGCAAAGGTTCCGGGTCGTATCGTTACGACGGTTCCTAAGGCCAAAGAGTTGCGCCCGTTTGTCGAAAAGCTGGTTACCTTAGCTAAAAGGGCTGCGGCACATGGAGCTGCTGCGGCTGAGTTTGCAACCGATGCTGAAAAAGGGTCGGATGCTTGGAAGGCTTGGCGTAGTTCAGACAATTGGCAGAAATGGTCAGCGGCGATTTCACCTGCTGTTGCTTTGCGTAGACGGGCTTTCGCAGCTTTGCGAGACGACTTAGCTGTGTCAATTTTGTTTGACGAGATTGCTGAGCGGTTTCAGGAACGTCAGGGCGGTTATCTTCGTATCGTCCGATTGGCCAAAGTTCGCTTGGGCGATGCTGGGGCACAGGCTTTGATTGAGTTCGTTGGAGAACGCGATCGAGTGAAGTCGAAGAAGCGATCGGCTCCTGTCGTTGAAGCTGAAGCTTAGACGACGTGTAAAAGTACAGATATCTAAGGCCGCTAGCTTAGCGGCCTTTTTTTGTGCGCCGGTTTTGGGTGCGGCTTGTCTGGTTTCGGTCTGTAGATTGTTTTGGGGCCAGTCGTTCGACAGGAATGTTGGGAAAGTTTTGTTCGTGTTTTGCTGTGAGGATGTGCATCTTTGCGTTGACTGGGTATCGATCTTCTGTTCAGGCCGACCATTTTGTGTTTCCTCAGGATTCACAAAAGGATCGCTGCAGGGTTTTGGCTGCGGAATACGCAAGGCGAACTATTGGTGCTGGTTTCTGCGAGCCAGAGCCGTCCACATCAATAGGCAGGTTGCTCTTTCGGGTTTCATTTCGCCGCGCGGTCGAGAGTCGATTTTCTTGAGCGCTTCGATCCTTCACGAGTTTTGCGAGTGCCGGAGAAGTGGAGCGTCAAGCTTCTAAGAACTGCATGTAGGTATTTGGCGAAGGCGACATAGCAGCGTTTCAAGATGAGTGCGCAATTTGCTTGGGCGTGCCAAGCGGGGGACTAAGCTTGCGATGGAAATCCCGGTTTTCGTCGTACCTGGCTGCAAGTCCTGCCATCGATCGCATTGCCGTTTCGACATGGAGCCTTGTAGGGCTTTTTGTCTTGAGGCATGATCGCTTTTGCTCCGTGAGAGAAGTCGCAGGCGGCCGTTCGCGGAGCGAAAGGCGACAAACTTCGCCAATAACAAATGGTGAAGTTTGTTTGGCACCGCAGTCCATCGACTCATAGCGAGGCTGGGAAAGAGAGCCAGCTTCTTGCACAACAAAAGGCAGAGTTTTGTTGGCCTTTGTTTTGGTTCGTTCCTCAACTTGCGGTCTGCGTGTGTCGGTAGGAGAGCAGGGTTTTGCTTTTGGGGCACCGCGTTACCGGGGCGGAGTTTTAGTTGGGAACGATGTCCTCGAACGTGCAACTTGGGGATTCGGGTGTCTAGTTGATCTTGGGCTGACTGAGCTTTTTGTGTGTATGCAGGTCGAAGTTTGTTTCCGGGTTTTGGGTGTGGGGCATGTCGGGGATGCGTTGGTCGTGTGTTGGCAGGAAATGCAGGGCAGTGGCTCGTGTGTTTCTTCTTGTGGCGGAAGTTTTGCAGGAACTGCCGCTTTTGGGGAAAGTCGAGGCGTTAGGAATCGTGTGTTTTTTGGGGAGGCTATCCGCCGTAGTTGAACTGGCGTTGTGGGGTTCGAGGTTTCGCAATAGTTTACCCGTTCGGTGACGCAGCCTGCGTTTGAGAGTGTTGAGGCCGTTCGGAGTGACTTCGTTGAGCAATCAAAGCTTCGATTTCTGCCTGGCGACTCGGCGTTTTTGCGAAGATGTCTGCCGCCGCCACCCTGAGTTTCATCACATCGACATGTCTCGAGTGGTAGTGACGTTCGCTCAGACTCGTTCTCCCGTTGAGTGGGGCATGCAGGCCAAACTGACTCCGCTGCGGTTCAGAAACGGTGCACTGACTGAGCGTCGAGGTCGTCGAACGTGGACCGTTCAGCGGCTGTTTCATGAGCGTCGCGAGATGTATTACATTCTCACGTTTTACCTGCCTCGGTTTCTAAACCTTTCGTATATGGAAAAGCTGATCACAGTTTTTCATGAGCTGTACCACATTAGCTCTGCGTTTGACGGTGATATTCGCCGTTTTGATGGCAGTTGTTATATGCACACGGGAAGTCAGGCAAGCTACGATCGCCTGATGGAGAAATTTGTTAAGCAGTACTTGCGAATGAAGGCTCCTGCAACATTGCGAGCTTATTTGAAGTATGATTTTGCCGGGCTAAAAAGAGCTTACGGCCCAGTTGTTGGGCTTAGGTTACCGGTGCCTCGATTAATACCGCTTGATGATGCGGCTTAGAGAGACGATCGAAAATGCACTTTGATCCTGCTGAAGTTCGACCGTCTGTTTTCTATCAGCATATGGTGAATTGCATTGTTCCGCGTCCGATTGCGTGGGTGTCGACGATTTCGAAATCTGGAGTCACCAATCTTGCGCCGTTCAGTTATTTCACGGGCGTCGGGTCTCGACCGCCGAGTCTGCTGTTTTGTCCGGCAAACAATCGGGAAGGGAAGCCCAAGGATACGTTGCGGAATATTCAGGAGACGGGGGACTTCGTTGTCAACATTGTCTCCTTCGCCTTAACGGAACAGATGAACTCAACTGCGGCTGAGCTGTCATGTGAAGAGTCGGAGTTTGAAGCGTTTGGGATTGCTTCGCTCGAAAGCCTGAAGGTGAAATCTCCCAGAGTGGCAGCATCTCATGTGCAGTTTGAATGCACGACTTTGCAGATTCTGAATATCGGCGAGGGCCCCGGCGGAGCGAACATCGTGATAGGCAAGGTTGTGCACCTGCATATCGACGATGCTGTGTTGGGAGCCAGGGATCTTGTTGACCCGGATCTGCTGGATGTCGTCGGGCGAATGGGGGGCATTAGCTATTGCCGCACCAAAGAGCGATTTGAGTTGCCTCGGCCCTAACCCACATGTCTCACACAGCGGGCACTTTTGGTGCGGCGTGTTTTTTTGCGG